>Ga0325411_1000034_pt1 | contig 111264 bp, 61 predicted proteins | sample PopdelMetagenome_13_FD_206181 | JGI IMG/M metagenome (GOLD analysis project Ga0325411, IMG submission 206181) | Populus deltoides microbial communities from Bellville, Georgia, United States - Xylem-PdIQD-R4 | ecosystem: Host-associated > Plants > Phyllosphere > Stem > Wood/Secondary xylem... | reverse complement strand
TTTTTTAAATATATATAAAATTTTTTTTTTTTTTGTGTGAGAGAGAGAGAGAGAGAGAGAGAGAGAGAGAGAGAGAGAGAGAGAGAGAGAGAGAGATTGCATCAACTAATTTCGTGATGAGTATTTTTTGTACAATGGAGACTGATAGACTGCAGCGCACTTACGTTTCTAGAAGTTTGATAAACTACTAGCCATCAATTGGGAATTACTTTATTTATTTTGTTTTGTTTTGTTTTATGATTTCTTTTTCAATAAAAAAGTTAAGGTTAGAAACACAAGGGCCCAGCTCCCTGGCCTAGGCGTGTCATGTCCACTCGCCCGAGGTCTTGGTCTGGCTCAAAATTCTGTTCTGTTCAATCTTTTTCATTTTTATTCTGGGTTTTTTTTTAATCTCCAAAAATATTTTTTTTTGAAAAATTTAAAATATATTTTAATGTATTTTCAGTGATGTATATTTTTGAGGGTATTTTAATCTTTTTACATGATATATTAGTCATTAAAGATTTTTACGTGGGTATATGGATCGCTTGAACTTTTCTAGATATAATAGAATGAGCTAATTGTCCTCCAAGTGAGAAAATTTAAAACTAACTTATGAGGATATTTTAGTTTTTCTATTTTAAAAAACATTAAAATGACAATTTTACACTCTAATAGTAAAAAAAAAAAAAGAAGCTATGCATAAACGAGCATTCTAGTCTTTCACGTAGATTTTTTTTTTGTTAATTTTAGGATCATCAAAGACACTTTTTTTCTTTTTGGTTTGATAAATTATTAATTTTAATTTTAAAAGCAATAAGCGCGAGTGGTGCACTCGTCAATGCGTGAGAGATGCCCACACACTTTGAACGGCGTGTACGACTCTTTCTAGTGGCTGAAGTTACTCTTTAGTAGTGTCAATGGATGCGCTATCAAGTTCTCATGGTACGACGCATGTTGGCATAGATAGAAAGGTTTGTCGCAAGTAAGCGTTTTTTTCTTTTCTTTCTCCTTCCCAAAAAATTACAGGCTAGTCCCCTTTTTTTTTTACTATTTCAACTTTAAGCCCCGTTTGTATGCTGAAAAGTAGTTTCTTTTTAGAAAGTGAATTCTGGGAAAGTAAATTATTTTTTGATGTTTGGTAGTGTAATGGAAAATAAGTTGGAAAATATTTTCCAGTGTTTGATTATGTCATGAAAAATGAGCTGGAAAATAATTTATGAATTTTTTATTTTTTTCAAGTTTATTAAAATAATGAGGAACAAATCTTACAAATTAAAAAGTTGAATGAGAATGAAATTGAAAAAAAAATATAATTTCATAAATTATCTCAAATAAATTAAATAATAATCAAAATAATAGAGATCAAATCTAAAAAAATAAAAAAAAATTGAAAGATGAAGAAATTAAAATAATAATAATTAACATTTCATAAATTATTTCAAATAAAATAAGTACCAATCAAAAGAATGAGGATCAAATTTGATAGATAAAAAATTTCAATTAAAAAATATAAGGGAAAAGCAAATAACAATTATAAAAATAAGAACCAAAATTAATATAAAAATTAAATTATAAGGGATGAAATTGAAAAACAAATATTCAAAACAAAATATATATAGCAATCAAAAGTTTGGGGACTAAATTTGATATAATCAATAAATAATAGACATTTCTAAATTTTTCACAACTTCCGCAAAGTATTTTCTGCCCAAAATAAAAGGAAAACACTTTCCTAGAAATCAAGACAAATTTTTTTTTGACTGAAAAGTGTTTTCCGTTGACTAACTTTTCTAATGGCAAACAAACACAGGAAAGTTTGGAAAGTAGTTTCCGGGAAACAAACACAGCTTAAGTCCTTATTCTTTTGATTTCTAGTTTTTCATCTTGGCCATTATATAAAAGTTTAATTTGTTTTCAATTTCTTCTTTCAATCCCAATGTATTATATATTATTTTTTTCAATTTGATCCTTTTTTTTAATTCTTTTTATCATTTTGTTAAAGTTATTTTTTTTTAATTTAACCTCCAAATTGAAGATTTGTTATTGCCCTCTAGTTTATTTTTTATTTCAATTTTAACCTCATTTTTTTAATTGTTATTTTTTATTTTTAATCTTTTTGTATGATTTATGTTTTTTTTTCAATTTCATCTTTCACCGTTTTATTTGTTGAAGATCAGGCTTCGTGGTTTTTTTTTTTTTCTATATATGGTATTTCTGGTTTGATGACCCAAGTCACGGGTTTGAAAAGTTAACAGGGGTTAATATTTTTTTGGCTTATTTTCTTTTCTAATTTCATCGTTTTGACATTAGTTTTTTTATATAAAAAATAGTTTTGTGATTTTCTTCAATTTCTTTTCTATCGGTTTATCCAAACGTCATGACCTGGAATATTATTTTAGAAGGTTAACCCGGATTGACTTGCTTTTTAATGCTCAAATTACATATCTATCATGCTAGTTTGGGTTGACTCACATCAGTTTTTTTTATCCCTCTTTTACCTTATTTCTTCCTTTCATATTTAATTTGTTGAAAATTGAACAACATTGTTTTTTCGTTATTGAATAAAAGTTTTTTTTTTCAGGTTATCGTGAATGCTTTTTTGTTTTTATCTCTTTGCTATTTTGCCTTTTTTTATTCAAAATAAAACCAATTTATTTGGTTGGCTAGGACCATAACTCTGGTCGTTGGATTTTTCTTATTTCTTTAAAACAAGTTGCAATACCTAAATATTTAATAAAAAAAATAGTGTGAACCCATAACCTAATGTGGTACACGTCTAGTTCTTCACTAAAGTTCTATTTATTTTTGCGTTTTAAAAATATTTTTGAAAAAAATTAAATTTTTTTTATTTTTTTCTTTGCTTCAAATTAATATATTTTTGATGTTTTTAGATCATTTTAATACGCTGATATTAAAAATAATTTTTTAATAAAAATATTATTTTTAATATAATTTTTAAGTAAAAAATACTTTAAAAATTAATTAAAAATAAAAAATCATGATAGCATGTGAGAACTACTTTGATGTGAATAGAAAAATATGAACCACAGAAGAGCAGATTCTGAACTACACAATACGTTCTGATAAATAAATATATAATTTGTTTTGTCCAAAATCTTCTACTTCAAGCACCCATGGCATTTGAATATGGGAAAAGCTGAAATTTAATAATGCTGGAATTTGTGGGACCCCTGGTATTAGTACATTTTAGTTTTTCATCACGATTAAAAGGGACAACACCTATAAAAATTTAGATAGTGGTGGAATAATTCCAATGAAGTAGCTCTCGTGTTGTCAATTTATCTAGCGTGTTTTGTAACGTGAAGTATGGTTTTTTAAAATGTTTTTTTATTTATAATGTATTAAAGTATTTTTTTATTTTTATTTTTATTTTTATTTTTAATATCATCATATTAAAAACTATATAAAAAAATTTAAAAATATCAATTAAAAAAGCATTTAAAAAAATATTTAACCACGTAACCATCCAATATTTTATAAACAAGAACGTCAGAAACCATCCAAAGTTGTCTTTGTTCTCCCCTCTCTCTCGGTCTCTCTCTTCACTGCACATCTATTAGCTCTCACTTCCGTTATGGGACCATAGAGTCGAGCTGAGCTCTGATTTGATTCGCGATTTGCAGCTGTTGATTTGCATCCAAAACGTTGTTGCTCCGACTTGGTTTAGTCATTGTCCCACCATGATTGGTTTCTTTCTTCTGCTTGCTTACTTTTCTAATTTAGCAATAGCTGTCTTTCACTTTGGTAGAAGAGGAAAGAGAAACGGGCTATGTAAATATCAATTTTTTTTTTTCTAAGGTTTGATAACTTTTTCAAAAAATAAAAGGAAAAAATGTGAAAAATTGAGTCATCATCTAGTAATTAATAAAAACTAAGAATCTTAAAATATACACTAGTTTCAAAGAAACGGTTAGTTATGATTGAGAAAAAAACATCACTCTTACCGTATCTAATGTAGTTGAGCTTGCGACAACGAGTGATTCTGAGCGGTTAGGTGTAAGTTTATCATAACTAGATGAGGATTTGCCCTAGATAGATTACGTGAATGACCTAGCAGATACATTTATGGATCAGTGAGACAAGTTTAAGCTCTTGCGCCAGATTAGAATAACAGCTCAAAGGGCCATAATTTTTTATTCGACTGTTGGATCATACTCAAATTTTTACAGGAGTATCTGAAAGCTGTTTTTCTTAATGTAGCATTGGAATAGCTACTTCGACTATCGAATCTTTAGATTTTGAAAATCTTGCCACGAAGCCCTAGTTTTGGAAATTTTTGTGATTTCCTTGTTATTTGTGGATTTCATGCTTCTTTTCTTTGTAATTTTATATTTTTATTTTGTTTTCTAGTTGAGGTAAAGTTTATGATCTATTTCAAATTTTATAAACCTTTTAAAGAGGAGAACTAGAGGAATGTTATTCTAAAGAAGATAAAACCTGCGAACTTGGGGTTCACATCTATAACCCCTTTCACTCATTAAAATTCATGTGTTTATTTTTTGTTTAATGTTGTCTTTAGCTTCTACCTATATTTGTAACCTTTCAAATAAAATTTTACCTTTACAGTGTGTTTCTCTTAAATCTATATTTTTTATTGACATAAAATACTGTAATTATTTTCTAATCTTATTTATAGTCCTTTACAGTTTTTAGCAAATAATTTAATATTGATCCATAGAAGTATAAGACTTATTGATTTAGTCTTTTTATGAATTATCAAACATCAATCTTCAGAAATAAGAGACTTATTGATCTATCCATTGAATCCAAGTCAAACTAAAACATTACTGATTTAGCTAAAATTTGATAAAAGTTCATCAATATATTTTTTTAATTCATTTTGGATTTAAAAAAAAACTATTAAATCTATGTTGGTCCTTAAAAGAGAAGACACGTCAATCTAACTATTTAAAATAAACTTAAATGATATTTTTCATAACAACTTGACAAAATTTGTCAACTTATTATCAAACTTGTTTTGAAATAAAATGTTAAGTCCACATTGATCCCTAAAATTAGTTGACACATCAAAAAGACTTTTTAAAGAAAATTCAACGTTAGTCCCTTGGATTATGAGACTTATTGATTAAGTTGTTCATAAAAACAAGTGTTGGACCTGTATGGTAAAATTAGACTTCAGACCTGTTTTTTTGAAGGCATTCAAAATATGCTTATAGTCCTCCACTTACATTTGATGGATCTATGAAGGGTCATATTGACCTTGTCCAAATTAGTATATCATATCCGTAAAAGATATTGCACAAAACCCTAAAATAAATTTGCACCTAAAAAAAACCATTTTATTTTTATATTTTTAACAAAATATCAACATCCGAATGGCAAAACCCTTTTTATTCTTATACAAAGATATTCCTACCCTTTTTTTTAGAAAATCATTGTTATGTATATTCCATAACGATAAAAAATTCATATACAAATATGAAATCTACATCTACATATATAAAATCCAATGTATCAATGAACTTATCAACACTCAAAATTAAACATGCATACATACCAAATTAATCACATTTTATTCATGAATATAAGCATATTAATACACAAAATAACATATCCCTACACAAACATTCATTCAAGATTTAAAAAAGGACCTTCAGAAATTACTGAAATTAACTAGAGATTATTAAAAAAAAATTGAGTTGAGGCGGTGTATACAATATACGCGTTGACTCTTGGTTGTGATTTGGGTAGTAATGGCATGCTTCTTTCACATGTTGGTAGTTTGTTAATAGATAGGTCGGGCAGCACGTGTGTTATATGAGTGAGCAATGATCTATAAAAAAAAATAAGAAGAAGAAAATCAAGATTTGTTTAGGGGTTATTATCCTAGCTTGTGTTTGAGTTATTATGGATTTGGGTTTTTATTTTTTTTAGTGTGATTTTAGTGAGGAGGACAATGAGGATTTGGATTGAATGTTGGCTGGAAACTTTGATTTGATTTTGAGTGTAAATAAATAATTGGGCTGTAATTTTAGTGTTATTTTAGCTGGAATTTCTATCAATTTTTAGGCCTGTTGTGGTTTTTTTTGTGGTGAATCAGTTTTATGATGTGTGAGGGTTGTTGTTGTTAAAGGTTGACATGGTTGTTAAGGATTTGAGGGTTGTTGTTGTCAGCACTATAGTGGTAGTGGTTGTTAGGTTTGGGACGATGAGGAGAAGTGTTGCAATGTGTTGTTTATGGTGGAGCCAATGAGAGGTGTTGTTCTTATGGTTTGGTTTATGGGTATGTGGTTGGTTTTGTCGAACAAGATAGGAAGCTATTGATGAAGGATCATATGAAAAATAGATTGGTTTATCGTTATGGTGGCTATTGGTGAAGGAAATGAGAGGCTGTTTCTATTTGGTTTAGGCTTATGTATGATGATTGATTTAGTTGAGTTATAGTGTGTGTAAGACAAGGAGATAATGATTGTTTAGTTTTGGATTGTGAGGTTATAGTTGAGTTGGTGATGGTTGTGGTTTCACAATCGGTATTAGGAAAGCTTTTAGAGGAGGAGATTGAGAGTTGCAGATGGTGGTGGTTCTTTTTTGTTTCCATTTATAGTTTAGCTAAAACTTGATAAAATCTCATCAATGCATTTTTTAATTTATTTTGGGTTTAAAAAAATATTAAGTCTCTATCATTCCCTGAAGAGACAAATCAACCTAACAATTTAAAATAAACTTAGATTTTATATGATGACAACTAAATAAAATTCATCAACTTGTTTTGAAAGAACATGTTAAGTTTACTTAGGTCCCTAAAATTAGACGACACATAAAAAATGCTTATGAAAATCAACATCGGTTCATTGGATTAGGAGACTTATTGATCAAGTTGTTCATGAAATTAGGTGTTAGACCTGTATCCATGGTAAAAAAATTAGGTTTTGGCTTGACTCTTTTTAATTCATTCAAAATATGTTTGTTGGCCACCTCTCACACACGATGGGGTATATGAAGGATCACGTCAACCCTACCCAAATTATTGTATCACATTCACAAAAAGTATTGCACAACAAAAAAAATTTGCACCCATAAAAAAAATTATATATAACAAAATATCAATAACACACTCTTAATGGGTTGATTCTTCTAGTGAATTCTCATAATATTTTATTTCTATACAAAGATATTCCTGTCTTTTTTTTAGAAAATAATTTTTTTATACATTCCATAATGAGCAAAAATCCATATACACATATGAAATCTACATCTACACATACAAAATCCAATGTATCCATGAACATATCCACACATAAGATTAAACATGCTTATAAAACAAATTAATCATGTTTTATCAGTAAATATATGCATATTCATACATAAAATAACTTATTCATACACAAAAAAAAAAAACGATTGAGATTTAAGAAGAGATCTTAAAAAAATATTGGAATTGACTAGAAATTACCAGAAACAACTAAAAAAATGGGTGCATGTAGTATACGCAGTGGCTCTAGGCTGGAATTTCTATTAATGTTTAGGGTTGTTGTTGTTGTTGTTGTTGTTTTTGATGAATCAGTATTGTAATGTCCAAGGGTTGTTATTGTTGAAGGTTTGTGTTATGACTTTTGCTTTATGAGTTGTTGCTGGTAGCTTTGTAGTGTTAGTGGTTTGTTTTGTTAGGTTTAGCATGGTGAGGAGAAGTGTTGCAACATGTTATTTGTGGTGGAACCAATGAGGGGAATGATTGTGATGGTTTGGTTTATGAGTTTATGGTTGGTTTTGCCAAAAGAGAGGTGTTATGGTGATTGGATTGTAACACATTTCATATCTTATTATCATCAAAGATAAATTGAAGACCAAGATAATATTTTTTTTCCATGAATCCCTAAATGTATATTCTCACACTTTAACTTGATTAGGATTTTACCAAAATTTCAACAGAGTATCCCCTAAAAATATCCTACCAAGTTATCAATATCATAACAAATCTATCCATTCAATCTTGAGTAATAGTTCAACTATCCTAGACCTTCACCAATTAGTAACATAAAATCACATGCTCTTTCTCTTTCCAAATATTTTTCACATACCAAATAACAACATAAATCACATGCTATTCCACAATCCAAATATTTTTCCACATTAAAAGTACTTCACAAAAATAAAAGACATAATTAACTTCTAAAGATTAAAATAATCTAATTACATGTATTTTTTTTTAACCTAACAAATATAGATAACAATCATATCAGATTCATACTTAAAATATAGAGTTCAAAAGTTAAATTATAAGCAACTAAAATCTAGTTTACTTTACAAAAGAAAGCACTACGGCTAATCTAATGCTCTACACGAGGCTGAAATGCACCTAAAAATTATTATAACATATAATATAAATGATCTATAGAATTAAATTATGTAATTCACACTTTAATATCTTTCATTCAATTATATCCAAAGTTTTATTATTATTAGATCAATAATTCCACTTATATCATAGAACTACTGCAAGTACTTAATTAACTTAGGTATCCTGGTCATTAGCCTTATTGATGCCATTATACCTCTTGGGGTAACTAGTCAATAAAAACTCGATCGTCAGACAAACTGACACCACTAGCACTACTCATGGTACTAGTCAAACAAATTTCTTAGTTGTTAGATAAACTGACATCACTAATACCACCGAGGGTACTAGTCAAATAAATTTTATGGTCATCAGATAAACTGACGCCGCTAGTACCAATCAAGGTACTAGTTAAAATTATCATTTTTTTTTATTCTTCTAGACATTTATATATATATATATATATATATATAAATTTTGTACTTTATAACGAGTAGTGGTGCAAAGCATTTACATGGTGTCTATGCTCGAGTAATGGTCTTTTATTGCTGGATGGATTCTGCAACCTCTCCTGTACCAACAAACATCCAATCATCAACATCTATTTTAATCAAAAATTCAAGTTAAATACTTCATATAAACACAATTATCACAATAATTAAGTTAACTAATTTTAAATTTTCCATTATTAACCTAAGCAGTACCTAGCCTTAAATAGGGTTATGAGTTTCTCTTCAAGTTTTTTTTTTTATTTATAAAATTAACTTCTTACCCATTCATTGTATACCTATCCTAACATAATTCAACCCAAATTCCATAAAAGTTAATCCAATTTGATTCATTCCTTTTTTCTAAGCCAAGGTCAAAACTTTCACAATGAAGGGATGACATGAATTCTTCCTAATTTTCTGAAATTCTCACTTAGCCCAATCTTTTAACAAGTCCATGAACATAATTATAACCCAAGTTCATTCATCCAAACATTTCAACATACAAAACACTAGGTTCCATAATATAAACATTCATGCTCAAGCTTAAAAAATATGATAAACGTTTTTAAACATGAGAATAAAACTTTTCACCTCCTAATGACAACCAATTAAGGCAAAAGTTTACAAGAAAACCCAAGTTTTTCCTCAACTTACTACTTCTCATTTCAACCTTTCAAAACCCTAATTTTAAAGCTTTAAAATTCAAAAAACAAATATTGAGATTTCTAGTTTAAATCTCTTAAAACTTCCTTTAAACCCATTAATTTATGCCATTTTTAGTGTTCCACTCAAGAAATTTAAAGAAAATCACATAAATATTCCCTCTTCACTTCTCTCAAGTTTCTTTCACTTCTCTCAAGTTTCTACCAAGTATGACTTTTTCAAGAAGCCACACTATTTATATTTCTTTTAATTCCCATTAATTACAACAAAGCCATCATACATGTACTATAAATTTTCATCTAACTGAAACCCCATCTCATTCCGTTTTAAAATATCATACTTAAAAGTTTATTTAATCAAAAAAATTTTCAATTATTTATTTTCCTTTCATTCTAAATATCAAGTTAAAACATTTCTTCATTAGGTTTAATTTTTATTATTTTTATTAACATCATAAAACTTTAAATCAAGAGCTTACATGGATCATTTGAAAAACGGATTGATTTGTGGGATTGATTTGTGGTTGTGGTGGCTGTTGGTAAGGGAAATGAGAGGCTAAGTTGTAGTGTGTGTAAGAGAAAGAGATAATGATTGGTTAATTTTAGATTATGAGGTTATAACTAAGTTGGTAATGGGTTTGTGAGATTATGGGTTCATAATGGGTGTCTTGGTTGAAGTGGTTTAAACGGGAAGCTCTTAAAGAAGGAGATTAAAGGTTGTGTATGATAAAAAGAATTGGGCTTTAGCCCTACACTTTTGAACTCATTCAAAATATATCTAAAGTCCACTCATATACGATGGTCTTGTGAAGGGTCATGTTGACACTGTCTAAATTCTTATATCACATCCATAAAACAATATTGCACAACCCCTTAAAATAAATTTGCACTCATAAAATAAATCATTTTTTTATATTTTTTAAACATAATATCAACATTACACTGCCAATGGGTTGATTCTTTTGGTGAATTCTCAAAATATTTTATTCTTATACAAAGATATTCATACCTTTCATAACGAGCAAAAAATCCATATACACGTATCAAACCTACATCTACAAATATAAAATCCAATGCATCCATGAACTCATCTACACACAAAATTAAACATGCTTATGTACTGAATTAATCATATTTTTTTGGAAAATATAAGAATTTTTATATACAAAATTAACATATCAATATGCAAACATTTATTCAAAATTTAAAAAGAGACCTTTAAAAATTAATGGAATTGACTACAAATTGTTGGAAACAACTAAAGAGAGGTGGCATGTGTAGTATATATGTCAGGGTTCGTCTATGTAGTAGCAACGCGTGCTGTTAGTTTGATAATAGTTAGTTTAGGTAGTGATTGTGTTACACGAGCGAGCAACAATATATAAATAAAAACAATGTATGGGCCATTATGATTTATTGTTTCTGGGTTTAATGGAGTTGAGTTTTGGATTTTTTTTTTATCATGATCTTAGTGGCGAGGAGGGAAGGATTTGGATTGAATGTTGACTAGAAACCAAGATTGGGCTATGATTTTGGTGTTTCTTTGGCTAAAATTTCTTTTAATTTTTTAGGTTGTAATTGTTTTTTTATTTCCAGGTGTGTTAGTGTTATAGTGTGAAGGATCACTATTATTAGAGATTTGTGTGATGGTTGTGGCTTTAAGGGCTACTACTGGCGGTGTTGTAGTTGTAATAGCCTATTTTGTTAAATTTGGTGTGGTGAGGAGAAGTGTTGGAACAAATTGTTTTTGGTAAAGCTAATAAGAGAAATGGTTGTGGTGGTTTTTTTTTTTTAGGTCTTTGGTTTTTATTATAAAAAAAAAGGAGCAGATGAATGGTGGTGTTATAGCAATTGGATCATCTAAAAAAAGGACTAATTTGTGGCTATAGTGATTGTCGATGAGGGAAATGAGAAGCTATTTCTGATGGGTTTAGGCTTCTATATGATGGTTGATTAGGATGAGTTGTAGTGTGGTTAAGAGTGGGTACGTGAGATTGTGGGTTTAAAATGAGTGTTTTGGTTAAAATGATTACTAGAATGGAAGCTTTTAAAGGAGGAGATTAAGGATTGTGTTTGGTAGAGGTGTTTTTTTCATCACTACTATTAGCTATTAAATGGAGAAAAATAGCTGAAATTCTAGGCTAGAAGATTAATTGAGATGAGAATCAATTGAAATTGTAACTGAAGTTTGATTGCTTTTTCTAAGAAAGAAAATGAATAAAACGAGGTAGTTTTGGAGAAAAGTCAAAAGCATAAACTATGTCATGTAATTCCTGTCTTTTTTCATTGTAGTCCTTGGCCTTTTGATTTTTTATTCAATTAGGTTTTAATCTTGGATTTTCTTTTTAATTTCATCCCTAAATGAATTAATTAAACCTTTAAATTTGGATGCTTGTTACAAATTAATCTTTGGTTATTTAATTCTTTTAATTATAGCCAAATCAAGCTTTTTTTTCGTTAATTTTATTCTCAATCATATTTTCAATTGCATCCTAAATTATTCGTGAATTGTTTTACCTTCTTCAATTCAATTATTAGCTTGTTATATTCAATTATTTTTCCATTTTGTTCTCAACTATATTTTATTCCCTTTTTTTTTACTATTTTTACTTTATTTTTTTTATTTTCTTTATTTCATCTTTTTTTGATTAATTATAACTTAACATGACATATAAAAATTAAAACAAAAGTGACAAAATAATGAAATGATTAAAATTGACTAGATTTATTGAAAAGACATTTTTTTACTTTTAAAATATATGAAAAAATAATGAGGGGTAAAAATATAGGTTATGACAGTTATTATCAATATCTGATTGAAAACTATTATCTTAATAACCATGTACTACGAGTTCATTTCCTTCATAGGCCTTAAATACAATCTTAGTTCTTCTAGATTAGATTGATATTTACTCGTTATGCTTATAACATAAGATACTTATGATCTTGTACATAACATTGCATATATTATAGATCTTATAGTTGAAGCATAGGAAATTACTCTCATCCTATCTATTTTAATTTATGTCTTAGAACACATGTTTTTGGGGAGATGTATTTCATGTGAAATATGTAAGTATCCTCTCTTAGGTTCATCAATTCTAAATCAGTTTAGCATTTTATCTATGGAAGTGGATTGAGACATTTCAAAAAACTTTATAGATCTATCTTTTTAGATCTTTATTCATAGTACATAGATTATTTATCTCATATCCTTCATAAAGCAATTCTTAGATAATCAAATATTTACTAAATAGAGTAAAGGAATATTGATATATTGATAGGAGTATAATTGTCAGTTTTAAATTTTTACCTCTAAAGGTATTTTGGTCATTTCACTGTGCACTTAAAAAAGGAAAAAACTAATTTATCCTCGGTCAAATAATGAAAAATGGTCCATATTAAAGGACTTTAATGCCAATTGAAGCTAGTGTTGATATTTTTTTTTTGGAGAGGCAAACATGTTATTACATTGTTCTAGTGAATAGTGTTTTCTTAACGTGTTTTAGCTCCTTTTAATAGCATGAATCCAATATGAGCTAATTACTCTATCAAACAAAATAAATAATACGAAACAAAAAGGTTTTCCCTTTTTATTTTCATTAATGAAAAAATAAAAGGGATGGTGCTTTTATTATGCACCATTTCATGAAACATTATTCTATATTTCTTTACCTATTTTCATCCTTCAACATTTGGTTTGTTACAAATTGAGGTTCATAATTTATTGTGGTTTGCTTTTTATGTGGTTATTTCAATCTCGTGATCTATGTTACGAGTTTAGCGGGTTAATTCGGTTGACTCAAGTTTTTTTTTAATCTTTTTTAATTGACATTTCTTCAATTTCATCTTTCGACATTAGATTGACTAGAAATTAAGCTTCGTGATTTATTTCAGTTTGCTTTCTAAGAGGTTATCTTGATCTCATGACTCATGTCACAGGTTTAACGGGTTAACCCAGTTGACTCGAGTTTTTTTTAATATTTTTTAAATTGATATTTTTTTTTTGCAATTTCATCATTAAAGATTGAGTTGATTTAAGAATTAATCTTCATGATATGTTTTTATTTGCTTTTTATGAGGTTATTCTAGTTTCATGACTCGGATCACCTATTTTGTGGGATAACCCTAGTAAAATCAGGTTGTTTTATTGTGTTCTATTTTTAAATTAAATTTTTTCCATCTTCATACTTTAATCAAGTTGCTTTCGAACTCATCAAGTAAATCAAGTCATATTGAATTAATCTTCACACAGTTTAATTTTTTTCTAGTATAAAAACATTGGCAATACCTAAACGTTTCTTTTTTTGTTAAAAAAACTTGATCCAACCTTATCATATATCAACAAGATAGTCTTTTTCTAGTTCTTTTGGAAGACATAGCAGTAAAGATACTCATTCTTTAGCAAAGGTAGGCATAATTGTAGATAGAATAAATGCCTCTTATTTTCTTAACTACTAAAATAGATCGTACAAAACCTTCATTTTAATTAATGAAAGTTATGTATTCTTATAATAATAATAATAATAATAATAATAATAAAAGTAGTCCTCATAAATCTCATCTCAAAAGTAGTCTTTACAGTTTTGAATCAATTAATAACTTAATTTTCTTTGGTTAATTTCAAGTATGTTTGTTTTCGTGGCTGTGCTACACTTTTCAAAAAAAAATTAAATTTTTTTGTTTTGTTTTATATTAATTTTTTTATATTTTTGAATTATTTTAACATGCTGATGTCAAAAATAAATTTTAAAAGATAAAAATATATATTATTTTTGTATATTTACGAGCAAAAGTTTTTTTTTATAAAAAAGAACTATTACAACAATTATAAACACTACCTTCATATTCATTGTTATTATATATAGCAATGAGGATTTTTTTTTCAAACTACATAAACTAATCAATTGATTATTATAATCTATAGGGACAAGTTTTAATAGGTCTTGTTTGTTTGCTGGAAAGTAATTTTTTTTGGAAAGTGAATTCCAGGAAAGTGAATTATTTTCCGATGTTTGGTAATGTAATGAAAAATAAGTTAGAAAACACTTTCCAGTGTTTGGTTATATCATGGAAAATGAATTGGAAAATAACTTATCAATGTTTTATTTTTTTCAAGTTTATTAAAATAATGAGGAACAAATCTTACAAATTAAAAACTTGAATGACAATGAAATTGAAAAAAAAATATAATTTCATATATTCTCTTAAATAAAATAAATAATAATAAAAGTAATAGAGATCAAATCTAAAAAATTAAAAGATGAAGAAATTAAAATAATAATAATTAACATTTCATAAATTATTTCAAATAAAATAAGTAACAATCAAAAGAATGAGAACCAAATTTGATAGATAAAAAATTTCAATTAAAAAATGATAAGGGAAAATCAAATGAGGACCAAAATTAATATAAAAATTAAATTCTAAGGGATGAAATTGAAAAACAAATATTCAAAATAAAATATATATAGCAATCAAAAGTTTGAAGATCAAATTGATATAATCAACAAATAATATGACATTTCTAAATTTTTCACAACTTTCAGAAAATGTTTTGCTGCCCAAAATAAAAAGAAAACAGTTTACTGGAAACCAAGCTAAATTTTTCTTTGACTGGAAAGTGTTTTTCATTGACTGGAAAATGTTTTCTGTTGACCAACTTTTTTAATGGCAAATAAACATAGGAAAGTTTGAAAAATAATTTTTTAAAAAATAAAAGCAACCTAAATTTTCAAGATTAGTGCGCGAAAGTAAAGGTTGAAGTGAGGAATAGACAATTAGAACATATAACAACGAATGAACAAAAATAAGTTTTTTTGGATATGTGTTAGATGATGTGTGTATAATTTTTTTAATTAATTAAAAATATATTAAAATAATATTTTTTATATTTTTAATTTTAACAAATCAAGATAATTGAAAAATAATTAGAAAGGCACTCGAAAACTGGGTCAAGCAAGGAATGAGAACCAGTCAATGAGATTCTATAACGACAGGGTCACTTTTTGGTTGTGATAATTTCTCGTTGATGAAGTTCGTCCTTTGTGCTTGCAAGTGAAATGGAAGCGAACATGACACACTTGCAAGTAGTTAAATTTGGCCAAAATCAAAGAATGTGACTTTTCTTCTCCTTCGTTCAATTGGTTAATCTCTTTTCGTTGGTGATAAAAACTGCTGATGTCAACACCTGTATAGAGAGTAACAGATACAAGTCAACAAGTCTTCCTCTGAAATTTCAAACATGCTAGTACTCCCTCATATCTTCCGCTCCTGACAACCTTTCCTCCATTCAAAGAAAAAGCATCCAATATCCTCATCCAATTTCTATGGAGTTCACTCTTCATCCTCTCTTTCTTCTTCAATCTCTTCTTCTTCTTTCATCCTCATTATCTTACAATCCTTCGGTTAAGTACTTCATGAACTGCGGATCAGACACCAATGTCTATCTTGACGATTACCGGACTTTTGTTGGTGATAAGAATTCTAACTCTTCCTTCTCGGTTGGAAAAAGCAAATCTATACAAAATGAAAACCCTTTACCCGGCATATCACTCCTCTATCATACAGCCAGAATCTATACGAAATTAACCCCGTATATGCTTGATATCACTCAAACTGGTTCCTACCTTGTCCGCCTTCATTTCTTTCCATTCAGCTTCAAAGGGACTCATCTTGCTGATGCTTTGTTCGATGTGTCTGCTTCAAATTTTTCACTTTTATCAAATTTTAGAGTCCCGAACAGTACTACTGAGTTCCCAGTGATCAAGGAGTTCTTTCTCACGATAGCTGCAGGAAATTTCAACATCTACTTCAAACCAGCTGAAGAGACACCTTTTGCTTTCGTGAATGCCATTGAAGCCTTTCTTCTCCCACAAAATTTCTTCATGGATAATCCCTCTGCAACTCCTCCTTTACGGACCAAAGATGGAGCTCTTAGGACACGTTATAGGATCAATGTTGGAGGTCTAGAAGTTAACGATACCCTGTGGAGGAATTGGGTACCAGATGATGATTATCTAACTTTCGGGGGTTCGGGTGCAAACCGTATTTTTGGTGGTGAACTTCATGAGGCCAGTCAAGGGTTGATTGTCCAAGAAATTGCCCCTGATTCTGTGTACACAACTTGCAAAGAAGCGAGTGTAGATAATAACGGGGCATCCAATTTTCCAAATATAACTTGGCGTTTTAACGTGAGCAAGAAAGCTAGGCATCTTGTTCGTCTGCACTTTTGTGACTTTATCAGTGATTCACCAGGTACTGTGAAATTTGATCTCTATATATCTACCAATTTCAGTCATGTGATCGATCCTAATTCTGGTGGGTTTAGTGAAACGGCATCTCCATTTTTCCTCGATTTTGTGGTTCCTTCTGATGATTCCGGATATATGAGTTTTAGTATAGCCCCAAGAAATAATTCTACTAAGAAAGTTGCTTTTCTGAATGGACTGGAGATCATGGAGTTTGTGGGGAACAAGATAATTGCAGTGCCTGTTGATGAACATGAGTCAAAAAACCATCTAGCTCTCGTAATTGGTTCAGCTGGAGGTGTAGCTCTAGTCTTGGTTTTGATTTTATTATTCTCATTATGTTTGAGATTAAAGCGACCAAAGCCCGTAAAAGCTGAGTTTCTTTATGGAAAAGGGAGGTCTCGCAGTTGGATAACTGAAAGAACTGAAAATGCCTCCAACGTTACTAATTTAAACCTCAAAATGAAGATGTCTTTAGCTGAAATACTGGCTGCGACTCATAATTTCAATCCAAAGTTGTTGATTGGTGAGGGTGGGTTTGGCAAAGTTTATAAAGGAACTCTTGAGAGTGGTATGAAGGTGGCTGTGAAACGAAGCGATTCAAGTCATGGCCAGGGTCTTCCAGAGTTCCGAACTGAGGTCATGGTCCTCTCAAAGATTCGACATCGGCATCTTGTTTCCTTGGTTGGCTACTGCGATGAAGGATCGGAGATGATATTGGTTTTTGAATTCATGGAAAAGGGGACTTTGAGGGACCATTTATATAGTAGGATGGAGTGCTTAAAGAATCCATCTGCAAAAACTGAATTGACTTGGAAACAAAGGCTCGAAATCTGCATTGGCTCAGCAAAAGGTCTTCATTACCTCCACACTGGTCCAGATGGAGGAATCTTTCACCGTGATGTTAAGTCTACAAACATCTTACTTGATGAACATTACGTGGCCAAAGTAGCTGATTTCGGTCTTTCTCAATCAGGAATGCCTGATCCGGACCATATAAGCATGGGTTTTAAAGGTACTTTTGGTTATCTTGACCCTGAATATTTCAGAACTTTTCAGTTAACCAATAAATCAGATGTGTACTCTTTTGGTGTGGTTCTTCTTGAAGTGCTTTGTGCTCGACCCCCTGTTGTAAACTCACAGCAGAGGGAAGAAATAAACCTAGTTGAATGGGGGATGTTTTGGCAAAAGAAAGGGCAGCTTGAAAGGATTATTGATCCTCTATTGGCAGGTCGCATCAACCCTAATTCGCTGAGAAAATTTGGTGAAATAGTTGAGAAGTGTTTGAAGCCACAAGGAGCAGACAGGCCTAATATGATTGATGTGTGCTGGGATTTAGAATACGCAATGCAGCTTCAACAGACTGCAGTGCATAGAGAGGCACATGAGGACAACACCACAACAGGTGTTTCATCAGATTCGACACTCCCATTTATGCAGAATATGAGTTCTAATATGTTCCCAATTGATGATTACTCAGATACAACAGATACTGCAATGTATCCCAATTAAGAATTAACGATTCCTGATGATCCTCACTGGTCAGGAATGAACTCTCAATACCTCCAGCAACCAATTGATAATTCATGTTGTCAGATAAGAAGTTCTAAATAACAGCAAGAACATTTAGAAGCTTTGCCAATTACACCAAATGCCTTAGTAATTCTCGGGGTTGGAAGCGCCGATTCAACAAAGAGATTAGGGTGGATAGCTTGATAGATGAGTTTCTGGATGCTAATGTCCATCCATTGGATGCATATCTGTAAAATATAAATAATAATAAAGTTTGATTGGATGCTCAATGTACTGAAATGCATGGTAGATTTGTCCACAATATCCCGGAGATAGATGGGGGAAATCCTAGTTCGAATCATAGGCTCAATTCTAGGTATTAAATGCGAGGCAAAGCACATCGCACATTAAAATGACCTATTCAAAACTTGATGGGTCATCACTCCTGTTCAAAACACTCCATCCTAAGAATATTTTTCCTTTAGGAACAAGTATTAGAAAGGGTGTACAATTTTCAAAAAACTTAGTTGACTCAGTTAATATGATATTTAGAAATTCTATTTGAACCAACTAACCTAATCTCTAAGAAACTAGGTTGATTTTGGTTATTTTTTTTATTTACCTTCTATGAGGTTATCTTAGTTTTATAACTCGGGACACAAGTTTAATAAGTTAAATCATGTTGTTTTTTGTTTTTTTATTATTAATTTTTCAATTTCATTCTTTAACATTAGGTTGATTGAGAATTAAGTTTCATAATTTGTTTTGATTGACTTTACATTAGGTTATCATGGTCTCATGATCCACATCATAAATTTAGCAACTTGATTTAATATATTATCATTTCAATATTTTTATAAAAAAGATTTTGTCTTGAATTTTATGAGTCAAACTATGTTTTTACTATAAGTCAGAGTTGCTTTTGGACCCTTCAAGTAGATTAGGTCACATTGATTCAATCTTCACACGATTTATTTTTTTCTATTAGAAAAACATTAGCAATATCTAAATGTTTATTTTTATGTTAAAAAAACTTGATCCAACCCGCAGTATAACGTAGATCAGCAATATAGTCTTTTACTAGTTCTTTTGAAAGACATAACAATAAAGATACCTCATATTTTCTCAACTACTAAGATATATCGTAAAGAACCTCCTTTCTCATTCATGAAAGTCATGTATTCTTATTTTTTTTTAAAAAAAATTTGTCTTTATAAACCTCGTTTCAAGAGTAGTCCTTACAATTTTGAATCTATTAATATCTTCGTTTTGTTTGGTTAATTTCGAGTGTGTTTGTTTACGCGGTCACAGTACTGCACGTTTCAAAAAAAATTGAATTTTTTTTAATTTTTGTTTCATATTAATTTTTTTATGTTTTTATATCATTTTAACATACTAATGTCAAAAATAAATTTTTAAAAAATATTATTTAATTTATTTTTAAGTAAAAAGTACTTTAAAAAACAACTATTATAAAAATGAGAAACACTACCTTCATATTCGTTGTTATTTTATATATATTAGGAATAAGGTATTTTTTTTCAAACTACATAAACTAATCAATTGATTATGATAATTTACAGGGACAAGTTTTAATTAAGTCTTTAAGTGCGCAAAAGTGAAGCCTCGAGTGGGGGATAGATTACTAGAACATTGAACAGGGAATGATTATAAAAGTTTTGTGTTGTGTGCTAGTATATTTTTAAATTTTTTTTAAATGTATTAAAATAATATATTTTAGTTTTTTTATATTTTTAATTTTAATATATTAAATCATTAAAAAACTAAAAAAAACACAGTTAAAAATTTACTCCCAAGTCGGCACCAAGCTAATAATTAGAAATTAGGCTTCATGATTTATTTCAGTTTACTTTCTATGAGGTTATCTCGATCTCATGACTCATATCGCGGGTTTGGGAAATTAATCCGATTGACTTAAGTTTTTTTAATATTTTTTATATTGATATTTTTTTTAGCAATTCCATCGTTCAATATATTGACTAAAATTATAGGCCCCACCATTTATCTAAGGCAGGATCTCGATTATGGAAAAGCAGTAAAATACTACTTTTTGCGAGTTCAACCACAGGTTGAACTTTCTAGATCAGAAAAGGCTTTGGAAATTTACCAAAGCATCCTCTTCTCTTTTTATCTGCTCGTCCATTTTTCAATTTGCATTTATTTCTCTTATCAACCCTAACTGTGCACAACAACTCTACAGTAAACCATTACTGCTGCACCACCCATAATAATGACCATCACAACGTCCTTTTCTTCCCATTCAGTAGTCATTGATTTCTCCTTAACAACAGAAAAAGAAGAACAAGAGCAACCCTCATTACTGTAATCAAGAACCCCAAAATAGAAATCCATAAGGTGCTTCATTCAGACACCAAAGTTGCAATTTCCAACGGGTTAGTTTGCTTAATTCACTGGTCTGCTCGTATAGTATTGTTAAGTTAATTTTTGTTCCTTCCTCCAAACCTTGATCTGTTTATTCCTTTTTGTAAATCACTTGTTTTTTTTAATCTGGACAGTGATTATTGCTAATTGTTTTCAGATCTCTATCTTATTCCTCCATGTATCTTCAATTATTTATGTTTTCGCTCTTGCTATGTTAAACTAATTGAGGCTAAAGGCAAAGTACTCGTTGCACTGTCAACCATTAATAGTTTGCAAGCCATCAGAAATTAGTAGTAGTTGTTGTTTGCTAATGATTGCTAACAAATAAATAAACGTAAATTAAACTATTAATTTCCTCTGCTAATTAGAAAATCCCCTGATAATTGATGAAACACATTTAAAGGTTTGAGTTATCTGTGGGTAGTTTTAGATGTTCTTTCCCCTGTCAAGAAATAGTTGAGCAATCATTGTGGATTAATTTGACAAATGTAATTACCTGTTAGTTTTGTAATGGAATACACCAACTTCAATTGTAAAATGTCGAAGAATGTCATTACATTGTTGTCAACATTTATGTTGTTTGATAATTACAAGGCAAATGTCGTCAAGCTTTAACTTTTTATACTGTGTATGGTAAAGTTGATCGAGTTTTTTAGTTCACACTTGACATCATTCAATCTTTTGTTGAACTAGTTAATTGCATGTCAACTATAGATGTTAAAGCTAATATAGTTTTTTTTTTCATCCCTTGTCAACATTCAATGTCTTGTTAGTTTCTTTAGTTGACCTTTTGCTGGAAATGTTATTTCAGGTTCTGTTAGTATCTTATTTTAGCCCTTATCAGCATTCAATCTTTTGTTTATATAGTTAATTGTTTATTTTATTTTTTCTTGCATTGTCAACCATTATGTTGATATAGTTAATTTTTAGTTTATTTTTTCATCCCTTGTCAACATTCAATTTCTTGTTAGTTTTTTTGGTTGACCTTTTGCTGGAAATGTAATTTCCTGTTCTATTAGTATCTTATTTTAGCCCTTATCAGCATTCAATCTTTTATTTATATAGTTAATTGTTTGTTTCATTTTTTCTTGCATTGTCAACCATTAAGTTGATATAGTTAATTGTTAGTTTATTTTTTCATCCATTGTCAACATTCAATCTCTTGTTAGGCTCTTTGGTTGACCTTTTGCTGGAAATGTAATTTCCTGTTCTGTTAATATCTTATTTTAGCCCTTATCAACATTCAATCTTTCCTTTATATAGTTAATTGTTTGTTTCATTTTTTCTTGCATTGTCAACTATTAAGCAATGGATGGGTCTGACACACGTGATAAAGCTTCTTGGACCAAGGCAATGTTGCACACGTTTGTGACATTGGCATTAAAGCTATTGAGGCATGAGACTAAACACCCATTTCGACAAAGCTGGTTGAAAATTTATCATACAATCATTCAAAGAGCAAACAGGACTTTCATTAATAAAAGCTCAACTTAAAAACAAATGGGATGGGATTAAAAAGGACTGGAGGGCATGGAAAAAATTAATAACTGAAACTGGAGTTGGTTGGTCTACTGAACTTGGGACCATCTCATCAACTGATGAATGGTGGAAAAAAAAATTAGTTTAGTTTTCATTATCAATAGCCTCATAAAATTATTTGTCTTGTTATATTATTTATTAATCTACTATCATTGCTAAGTACATCCAGCTTTTATTACACAGGGAATTAGAGGAGCAAAGAAGTTTAGGCATGTTGACATCGAGCCCTCGTTGTGTGCCAAGTACGACATCATGTTTAGTAACATAGTGGCCATGAGAGAATATGCTTGGACTTCCTCATAAGGACTGTTATCAAATGAAGATAATGAACTGTTGGAATGAGAAATACAAACAATAAGGAAACTAATATAGAAGAAGGAAGTGGTGAATCTCAAGAGGATGTAATCCCTGATTTCATACATGATGTTAGCAATATGGTTGGTGGAAGCAATGTCGCAAACAGTAGCAGCAACCCCAGTAGTTCAAAGAGAAAGGGTTCACATAATACTATACCTCAATGTCAGAAAAAAAAAAAAAAAGGGACTGGAATGGGAGCACAATTATTCGCATGTCTAGATCAACTTGTTGAGTCTGTCTTCATGATTAGAGAGAGCACAACTCCTTCTAGAGATTAAAAAAAAAAAAGGTTGTAGCATTGAAGAGGTTATGGAAGAACTGCATTCTATTGATGAAGTGAACTTTGGTAGTGCATTGTATACCTTTGCAACTGAATTCTTTTGTGCGAGGAGCAAGAGGGAGATGTGGGTTGCAATGGGTTATATTGATAGAAAAATATCATGGCTGAAAATAATGTTTGAACAACAAAGAAAAACTTAGATGGACAAGGTCAAGTTTTAACTTATTAACCTATTCATGTCTTTTCATTTATGTTAAATACTATATTCCAATAACATTTTCAATTATCTAAAATCTTTTCCACTATTTTTTTCAGACTTCCCATGCTACAATTGTTGTTGGAAATATGTGAAGTTGCCTACGTATTTGTGTATTTCTGTAACCAAGTACTTGGAACACCATTACCATGTATGTTTTGACATTATGTATCATTGAATATTGTTGTTGGGTTGAAATTTCATGACTTCTAAAATATGAACTTTAAATGTGTGGTTACTTGTTACAAAACTTTGGCTTCATACATGGAAACCAAAATTTCAGTTACTATTATTGCAATTCAAATGTTTGGATACTTAACTTTGAATGTTAGGTTTAGGTTGTTAAAATCAAAATTTGTAGTTGGGTAACTTATTGTTGAATGGTTGGTTTAATACATGGAAATCGAGATTTATGCTTGTTGTTATTACACTTTGAATGTTTGGATGCTTAACTTTGAATGTTTGGTTACTTGCTCTTGGATGGTAGGTTTCATATATGCAAAAATTACAGTTAGTATTATTGCAAATTGAATGTTTGGATACTTAACTTTGAATGTTAGGTTTAGGTTGTTAAAATCAAAATTTTCAATTGGTGTGATGCTATGAATGTTCCCTTACATGCTTTTGAAAGTTAGGTAACTATTTTGGAATATTAGTTCCATTCCTAAATAGCAGTAAATATGGGAAGGCAATATCACTTTTATATTGTCAATTTCCAAGTAGAAACTGAATGTTATAGTATCTGCAATTAGGTGTGGTGGTTTCTAATTGGTGTTATTGCTTATTACTGGTATTTCTATATCTGTAATAAGTAAGTTGCATTTAATTTATTATTAGTTGCAGCCGATTACTTTCAATGTTATGAAATTCATTATAAACAAAATGCATTCTTAGGTTTGTAAATGTATGTTCATTTGCATAATTGAAAATGAAAAAGGCAACAACGTTGATAGGTTATGGCATCAATGGCAACAAGGCTTATGTTTATGGTGTTCATTGGGAGAGTGAAGGTGTAGAAATTCGTGGCCTTTATACTAGAGACCATAACAGGACTGTCAACAATGATGTCGTGGCATATCTTTGGTTTTTTCTTTTTCTTTTTTTCTTTCACCATATGGTTGAGTAAATTATAGTTTAGTTCATGTTGATGATGATTTTGTAAGTTAATTTTTCTTTTTTGAATATCACAGTTATCCAATGTTAATTGTTAATTCTTTCTTAAATTCCCATTTTGTTCTCTACAAATACTATTTTTTTAGTTTGTTTATAGCGGATGGAATTGGAAATTTTGATTAGAGATAAAAGGTATTTTGAAAAAAAAATTAATTTTACTTAAAAACTAATAAAAGGACTGAATTGCAAACAAATTTAGAGACAATCATTAATCATAATTTAATCTCTCACTATTTTCTTGCAAATACTAGTTTAGGCGCTTTATCTGTTTTTGGTTTCATTGCTTGTTGCTTTGTCTGGTTCAATAATACCGCTTATCCTAGTGAGTTTTACGGGCCCGCCCTTTATGCATTGCATGAAAGAACCTTTCTTTGTATGACTTCTCTTTTGCCTCAGGTCTTCTAGTACCCTTAAGTGGCTCGACAAATAAAAAACAAATTAACATAGCTAATGTAAGCCACTGAGCCCTCAAAAGTTAAAAATTTATAATAAATGGTAAATAAAAGAGAAATTATTAAATGAGCTTAAAAGTATAAAAGAAGGAAAGACATGAAAACGTTTTAGTGTAAACCAAGATGAAACTAATAACATTATCGTGAGACGATAACAAACTTGTAAATGAAATAAAGGATGAAAATATAAAATGGATATATATGGAATAAAAAAAAATGTTCCATAGGATTTAGTTGAGCAATTAATACATTTCATGTAAGGACGACAAGAAAATTTGAATTTTTTATGTAAAATCATGTACCGGCAAGTTTTATGCTAACGAGCACAAGTCCTATCAAATCAAGTTGAACTTTTAAGAGAAGTCTCCTAACATATTCTTCTATCTTCGGGTAAAATTTCAGGATAATCAAAGTTCAGGAAAGCCATAAGAAATTATTAGCAATTGGACAAAAAAGTAAAATAAAAACTAATTGATGGCATTTTCATAAATAAAGTTGAAAAATTTAGTTATTTTTCCTCTATATACTGTCGGCCATAATTTATAAAGAGAAGGCTTAAATTAAAGAGGGAGTGAGGGGCTTAAATACATTAACTATCAAAATAAAAGAGAATGTGGAGAGAGAAAGGAGAAACTAGAGAGAGAAGCAATGACGAAAAGGGAAGAAAAGAGAAAAGGCAAACAAATTTTGAGTGGTTAGCATTTGAAAATCATTTTATTAATAGGTAAGGGGTTCTAAACCTAACTTTACAAGCTCAATTAAAAAGGAAAAAGATTGATGCCAAGTTTGTGAATTTTGGCGTAAGGTTTGTGACAGGAATTTTGATGACACGTAAAATTTGTTGCAATGATAGATATTGGGGTAGAGCAGATTATAATTGAAGGGAAATTAGAAAAAACAAAATCATGAAGAAAAAAATCACATGGTTACTAAAACCTAAAGGGTAAATATGGAACAAATTAATATATGATGGAATTATGTTTATTCAAATGAATTGTGTTAGATTAATGCATAAATTTGTGTGGAAGATGATTATAAATAAATTTAGTTATGTTGTATAAAATGATTGAAATTTTATGTTGTTACAAATTAGAATTCTTGAGGAAGATTATTGAATGTAAAGGTAAAATCATTTATTGTGTTTGATTTCTCATGTAAGGTGTTGCGGGGTGTGCTGCGACGTCATCGGGCAACGACGGGGTTTTATCATGCCTCTTGATAAGGTGTGATATATTGGGAAGGGTTTTTAGATTTAATAATAAAATTATGATTAATGTTTAGGAGTCGCCACCGAGTATTATGATCACTAGGAACCTATGGTCTGCGAGAGTCTGGGTAAGGGACTGGTTGTACAAGGGGAAGACACATCACCTCTAGTGCACCTTACCTAAAGTAAGCAGCATTATTATTTGATTGTTTTTTTCTAAGTCAGGTTTCTATTCGTTCGTCTTTTCTAAGGTTCAAGGTAAATCTGTCTTCATCAAAAAGTCTCTACCTTATTGGGTTAAATCCTAACCCTTTGAAACTTCGAAGTTTAGCATCATATTATTTACATCTTGTATTTTTAATATCTGATGGTGTACTTTATTGTGCAATTTTACATCTCACAAATATTAAAGTCTACATCTAGACCCTAGAAAAAAGATTGGAAAAAGGTTTTTGATATTTTGATCAAACCTTAATGGATGATCATAAACTGGTTACGATATTCATTTTTTTTTCAAAACATGATATAGATGCAATTTTTTTATGAAAATATGCTTGGAAAATTTTTAGGATTTGATCGTATGCATTAAAACAAAATATTTTTTTTGTTTTTGAAAAGGGAAATTAATTTAAAAGTTTTTTAGATTTGTTTTTTAAATGTTTTGAATTTTTTTGAAATATTTTGGAGAAAACCAGACATTTTAATACCGGATTTGTATTTTACAGTGTAAGTATAAAACCCAATATTATGCAAAATTGGTAAAACAATATTTGAGAAAATCACAATTTTTTTAATGATTTTTTATTTTTTATGATTTTTTTTGTTTTTTAAAATATTATAACATATATTAAATATATATGGGTGGGGTCGAGCCTAGGAATGTTGGGTTGGGTCGATCTTGGCCCAAAACGGTTGGGTTGATCTCGGGCCAACATATCTTTTTTTCTTCTTCTTTGGGGCTGGGCTGAGTCCAGCCCATATAGGTGGGATGGGCTAGAACTGGCCCAAACCAACATCCACTGCATGAACAATAGACGTGAATTATAATTCACGCCCACTGTTAATGCTTGAACAATAGGATGTGAGTTATAATTCATGTCTACTTTCACTTTGTGAATAGAGACAGTGAAGAAGAAGAAGAAGAAAAAGAAGAGGAGGAGGAGGAGAAGGAGGAGAAAGCTACCTGGTGCGGTGGTGGTCTAGCCGTGGAGGACGACGTCTGGTGGTGGCTGAGGTGGTGGCCAGTCTTAGTCGTTGGTAGATGAAGAAGAAGAAGAATTTGTAGAGGATAAAGAGAGTTGGTGTAACCACCATGTGAGGTGGTCAGACGGTTTCTTGTGGTAGAGAGGTTGGTGATCAAGCCGGTAGTGATAGTGGTGGTGGCCGAAAGCCACGATAGAGAGAGAAAGAAGAGAGAGAACTCGTTGCAGAAAAAAAACTAGTGAGGAGGAGGCTGGTTTTTTATTATATTTGGACTGGATTTTCTTCATGCTCAGGCCATGAAATCCACCCATATTTATAGGAGATAGAAGAGTCTAATCTTGTCTACATAGGAAAAAACTTTCAACCCTTGATTCGATTGGAAAGGATCCCAACTGTTAGTTCAAAGTAGGCACCATGAACAGTCAAATCTGACAGTTCAAGGCTACATGAGGTGGTCATTTTAGGCCAGCGTCAAGGCCACTGTGTTATCATTAAGCCTGAATAGGCCATACCTGGGGATAGAGAGTTGTCAAGTAATCATTTTGGTTCACGGGTTGTCAAATTTGATGGACATATGAGGCATTAATTGCACCTGAAAAGTAGCCACCAAGGTAGCTTTTCGATTAAAAATTGGGGAAGATAATGAACAGTCATAAGATGACGTGTCGTTTGGTATTTTTTGTAATGCAAAACGGCACCATTTAAGGTTAAATTAGGGATTTTTTTCTATCTTCAATGTATTCCTTCAGCTTTTAATTTTGTGAAATTGCACACCTAAGTGACCCTAAACTTTTGATTTAATACGATTCAGCCCTTACCAAACTTTAACTTTAACCCTATATTTACGCGCCTTTTGGTCTCTGGTCTCTGATCTCAGATTTATGCAATTTAACCCCTAATTGACCATTGAACTTTCAATTTCTTCAATTTCACCCCCGGTTTCAATCAATTAAGCCTCTATAGTTCGGTGCTTTTTAAAATATAATCTTTGGCTGTGAAAATTTTCAATTTGACCCCAAAAATTCAATTTTCTTACGATTTTGCCCCTCATTTCAATTAATTAACTTAGTAAAAACTATATTTAGTCTCTTAAAATTTCAATCTTCTCAATTAAGCCCAAATTGGGCTCCCAAACTTAATGTTTTACCAATTAAGTCCCAAATAAAATTAATTTGACCCATTTAAAGTATAATTAAGTCATTGCACTTAATTAAATCCTTCAATTGGATCCAAATTAATTCTTAAACATAAAAGTTTAATTATGTTATTGTACTTAAATTTTTATGCAAATTCGTTCAATAATCATTTAATTTGACCTTGAATTTGCATTGTTTCTTTATTTTTGGGCATAATGGGATATAATTAGGCCTTGAATTTCCTCTAAAATTACAGTTGTGTTCCTCGGCCTGCTTTCTCCACGTTGCCAGCATTTATTTTATTTTTTATTTTTATTTTTTGTAAAAAGTGAATTTTAGTGAATAATTCAGAATTGAGTTATGACATAAGAGATGGTTTTTTTATTAAGAATTGAAAATGGATTATGGTATTATAAAAGGTTGTATTGCTGGCCATTAAGGGAAAGAAAATGAAAAGTATGAGATTTTATGAATTTATTAATGATTGTAGAAATTATTGTGTAAGGAATTGTTGGTGATGATTTAAAATTTGACTGAAATTCTTATGTTAGTTTATGATGTTGTAAAACGCCATGCGGTTTGACCTGAAATTGAAACAAAGTATATTATTTTTTACCTCGGAGAATGCGTTCACCCAATCGAGCAAATTCTTATATCTTATAGAGGAGGTTGCCCTTTCGGAGAATTTTTGGTACATGAGAGACTACAATATATGTTCAGCATCAAGGGACTGCAGCTAGAGCACATGCATCGGGTAGGTGCTCCATACTTGAACACTTTTACGAATTTATAAATTTATTGACTGTAATTTCATTACATATATATCATTTTTTATAGATGTAAATTATACAAAAAGAGAAAAAGAATTTTTTTTAGGCTAGCTGAGGTTAGTGGCATCTATGTTCAGATGACTGGGATAGTATATTAGATTAGCTAAGACTAGTGGCGTTTGTGTCTAGATAATCAAGATATTCATTTAACCTAGTTGAGGCTAGTGGCGTCTGTGTTCAGGTGATTGAGATAGTATATTAGACTAGCTCAGGCTAGTGGCGTCTATGTTTAGGTGACTGATATAGTAGATTAGACTGGTTGAAGGTAGTGTGGTATATGTTTGAAAGATGATTGGGACACTGAATCTTTATATTCTTTTAAGAATTAGTATATGATCTTTAAAATTCTCAAAGTTGGTTTTGAGAGAAATTAAATAATAAATTGTATTCAAAATTATTAAAGTTGTTGTTTAAATTTTCTAATTTAATAAATGATTTAAGTTGTCAAGTCCTTCTGATACCTGAGTGGAATAATAGATATGTTTATTCTCATTTTTATCTATTTTAAGTAAACTTTTTGTGATATATCTTATTACTATATCTTAACTATGATGATACTTGTGTAAATGGAAGAATTTAACATGTTATCTAATCTCACCTTTGTTTGATTAAAATATAAGTTGAAACATATTAGTAAATCTTTAGTTATTATATGTATTTCATTTATTCATTTCTTTTCTTTAAATTACATAATTGTGCATGATAGTCTAATATAATTCAAATTCTATAATTTTATTATATTGTTTTTTTTTATATTTATTATGGTGATATGGATGAAAAGCATATGTGGTTGATTTGGTTGAATAAAAATGATAATGTCGAAGAAGGTTGGAATGTGACTAAGAATTTTGAGTACTATATTACAAGTCACAATATCAATAACTTGGTATCTTGAATTTATAGGGAAACTCTACTGAAGTTTTGATAGAAAATACATATAAAAAAATACCTTCTTTTTTACATTATTGAAAAGGGAATTAATCAAAAATTGCTTTTAAAAATTGAGGATGTTACATCTTATCAATCATATCTTTATGTGGCTCCTAGATTCATTAAGTAACAACTCTTTGTCTCAATATATCATATATGTTTCATTGAACTATTGTCTCTAATCTTATATGATAATGAGTGGCTCATCCAAATCATATAGGTTTAGTTAAATAAGACCTAATTTTATAACATTAAACATATTTTATTAATGGTAACTTTAAGTGACTTAACAAGTTATTCTTTGATGAAACTCTAGTTTTATGTATATAAAATTGAAAGGCAAGTAATCATGTACTTAATATATTAGCAAGAGATTTGTTATTTTAATCAGGTCTCATTCCATGATATAATTGATATATTATACATAACAATTATATGTAAACATACATCTCTAGCATGTCATTCTATTTGGATGATTATGAACATATCTAAACTAATTTCCTCGGGCCATCGAAGAAAATCAGGTGATCAAAGTCGATCGTGATGTAAGTCTATTATTCCTTTCATCATAGGTACTATAAATCTTTATAAGTCCTTTGCAAGCACCATGGTTGTAGCCTTCACCGTTATTTTTTTTTCTTCATCTTGAATTACAAAATAAATCTTTCCTATCTAAATTCTTACATTTCTAAATTACATAACATTTACATAATTGAATAAAAAACCCCGAGTTACATTCGAGAGGAATTAGATAAGAAAAGAATTTTAAAACCTAAAAGAAAAAATAGAGAAAAGGCAGGATACATAGGTTCTATTTAATATTATAACCATTCAACCAACAAAAAACACAACCACATTAGTCTTTTAATGTTTATAATCATCCATCATGCAAAAAATCATTAATATGCATAATTAAATATATTACATGGTTCGATTCTAATTGTTGGCTTTATATGCAATTTTTAAATAATATTTCTAGCACTTAAATATATCAAATAAAATCCAATTTGATAATTTCTCAAACTTAATAAATTTTACTCAATACATATTTTCTTTGAAAAACCAATTTTCAAAATTTAATAAGAAATATTTAACATATTAAAATTCTTATTAACCTCATAAACTATTTTATGATCAATTAAATAAAATTTGTGCGCTTCAAAAACTCTCTTTATTTTAGAAAAACATTTTTGCTAAACTAGAGGAGGTTTTATTAAATATTTTAATTTAATTATAATCCAATTAGGAAAATTAATTCTATAATTAATTTAATTAAGGGTTTTAATTTTAAAATATAAAATTAATATTTTATATATGGAGGGGCAGAATTATGATTCTATATGAAACACCTAAACTATAATAAGGTATAAAGTATATGGATAAAATAGTAATTTAGACCCCAAAAACCCTAAAATATGTTGCTGAGGCAAAATTGTAAATATTCACTATTTTTTTTTTATTTTTCTTGATGTCGGCAAGGAGCTCATTGCCCACTTTTAGTGATTGTAGCAACGACAACCCATGCTACCACTACCTACTAAGGGACCGTTTGGGAACGCGTCTAACCCGCGTTCTCAAAATTTTGAATTTTGTTTTGCTTAAAATTAATAGTTTTTAGTGTTTTTGGGTCGTTTTGATACGCTGATATCAAAAATAATTTTTTAAAAAAATAAAAAAAATTATTTTAATGCATTTCTGAGTGAAAAGTGCTTTGAAAAGCAACCGCAATCACAACCACACTCTCAAACACACGTGGACTGAGCTACGCAGTCATTAACGTGAGGATGCTGCCTCGTGCTAAGCTTCTAGTGATATCAAAAGTGTATGACGCTGCTAAGGCGAGGCAATGACCATGGGCTATTGTGTCTATCACTACCGAAATGTTGGCCATATACGATACACAACTAGACATGTTATTGGCGATTGTACAACCACAAAATGCGATTTTCATGAGGATTCTGGCCAAATCTTGAAAATCTAGTTAGATCTGACCATAATAATAACCATTATTTTTTTTTAAATTGAGAGAAAAATATTTTTACATATAAAGTTAATTAACAATTAATACCACTAACAATAAAAACATGCAATCAATAACTCTAATTGTCTACTGATAGCTTTGGTATCACATTTGGGCTTCCTCAAAAGCATATAAATGTAGCGAAAAATATAATTTAAAATTTTTTAGGGAGTTTTAAGAATCTCATTAGTCATTATAGAGTCATTTAGGGTTTATACAAAGATTATCGAAAGATCAAATATTTTTTTTAGGTTTGATCAATTTCTTAAAGTTAGGTTGTCACAAACCACACATCATCCAAGTGTTCGACATCTAATAGTAATTCATATAAATCACAAGTGAGGAATTTCATAAAACCCTTTTTAGGAGAGAGGGATATGCCTTTAAGTGCTAGCTCTCTATTTTTTATTTTTTGTGTTTCTCTATACATATGTTTTGTAACTTACATAGTTTTTTTCTTTTTACATCTATAAAAAAAGTATAAGTTATAGCATTTTATTTATGGAAAAATCCTAATAACTATATGAATGGTAAAATATCAATTTACCCCTTGAATAATATCATATATATTATTTCAAGATAATTTTAGAAATTTATTCAATCAAGTCCTTATTTGATTTTTCTAGGTCTAAAATATTAATCACTAAAAATTAAGTTTCAATCCTTAATTTCTAAAACTTATTTTCAATCAAGTCACACTTGATTAATTGTCTTAGTTTAATTTATGATCAATAGTTCTTATTATGTGTGACTCATTAAGTTAATATGTTGGTCCAAATATAAATCATAATCCTAATCAAAATAGATTTAAATAAGTTAAACAATTTAATTTATCATCAATTCAATAATTGATTGATTTATATTTGAAGATCAAGTGCATAGTCTAGCAACATGTCATGATCCTTCAAATATTAAAAAAATCATAAGTGGTTTGACTTAACCTTTTGTTGAGTAGTTTCTCAGTGGAATTATTATTCATTCATAGAAAATATTATGATTTTCATATTACAGCATGAAGTGTGTTTGCTCTGTCAAATCATATTTGTTCTCTACACATATAGTCATTGATTATTTGAATAAGTTCTGAAACTCTTTTCAAATCTCATTCCAAATTGAGTAAGGATTTCATAATTAATACTATTTGAGAACATGTGGAACATGTTTTTTAATTCACGAAAGGTGATGAATAATCTCTTGATCACTCAAATACCTTCATATAGCTCATGTTATATCCAATTTTCTACTCATTTGTTATCATTGATTAAGACAACATACAATTAGGATCAAAACATGTTAGAGAATAATATAAATCATATCATGAGACCTCACCTAACAGCTTAAGCTATTGGGTTGAGATGATTTTTTGACATGGTATCAGAGCCTTGATGACCAAGCGGTAACGAGTTCGAATCTCACCATCCCTATTTATTTGATAAAAAAATTAAGCATAAGGTAGTATAGACCTGTGCAAGTTTCAAGCTGAAAGGGCTTTCACTTGGGGGATGTGTTAGAGAATAATATAAATTATATCCTAGGACCTCACCTAACAGCTTAAGCTATTGGGTTAAGATGGTTCTTTGACAAAACATAACATTCCATGTATCCATAGTGATCTCAAGTCTAAGGATCATTTACACAACTGTCACATAAGCCTTTTTATAGACATAAGTGATCTCTCCATATGAAATTCTCGTGCAAGTCAATTTAATGCACATGTCTTCTAACAAGCACCTGCATATTAGTTCTAGGTATCCTTTATACCTTAGGTTATGAGAACAATTACTTCTTTATATAAGAGAAATAATATGATATGTATTAGTCTCAACAGCTCAAATTAATGTCCAATTTTAATAGAGCATTAACTAGAAATATTTAGGAAACAATGCTTTAATATTATATGGATCTCATAACTATAACCATTTTACAATTTTTTTTTATAAAGCATTTTTATCCCAATGACTTTATCTTTACTTTAGATTTATTAAACAAATATTAGCTTTATTAATCAAAGATAAATGAATATTAAAGTGAAAGAAAAGCCTTTATTAATTATAAATATATTTTGTATGAACAAAGTCAGTGTCATATGTAACCAACTGATTGGCTATAAAACATATGCACTAACACTAATAACTTGTAAGGAGAATTCGATGGATAGTTGTGATGATTCTTAATCGTTATTTTAGTTGCCATGTCCATAAAAAAAGAAGAGTTGTGGATTTGAAAGAAGGCAAAGAGGATTGATGAGTTTTCTGGAACTCTAGGTTTTGATTACCCTTTTCTTCTCAGCTTTTATTAGGATTAGTTGGGCCTTTTTTTCACCTTCTCGATTTGGGCCCTCTTTTCCTTTCTTCTTTCATCTTGTATAGTTTCATTCTTGATTAGGCTTGTTCTTTTCGGTTGGACTTGTGTTGTTTGATTGGGATTGCTATTTGATTGGGCTATAGTTGTGAAACCCCCGAATAAATCTATACGGAATGGAAAATAAATATTTGTCTGATACATTAAATTGAATATTTAACTTAATGGGGGTGGTATTGGATTTTTGATGTTATTCAAGAAAATTATTTTTATGTGCACACTGGTGTAAATATTATGATATAAATGTAAACTTATAAGGATAGTGAATTAAATATTACACTGAGCTTGTCAAATTTATCTTTACCTTAGAGGAATGATATTGGGTTGAGAAATTTAGACAGACAAGTTTCTGTACCAATTTTAAAAAAATGAAAACTTGAAAAATATTGGAAAATAAAAAAAAGACTAAAATGAGAATAAAAATTATATGAAAGAAAAATAATAAACAAACTCAACCATATCTAGTGTAGAATACTACATGTCCCTCGGCGCTGAGGGCATCCCCCGAGAACGGGGGATTTGGTGACATTTTCAATTGGTTGTCTTGTGTTTCTAATAAGTTGTTAATAGTTGGCATGTTGAATCGTATGCATAATGGGCTGGTTTAGATCGATCATAACCGGATGATTATGAATTCTTTCTATATTCATATACAGGAAAAAAAAAACAAACTCAATATAGTCTATTTGTTATTTTGTTTTGTTGTGTATAGGTGTTGGACCATCACATGCAGCAGGACATAGCTAATTGGTTATTATGATAATTTACTAGTATGAGTACCATTTTCTTTTAATCCTTTATATTGGTATATTCCTAGGTGTATTAATTAGAATTCCTTAGTTATCTTGTAAATAATCCTTTTGTAACTTTTTGTAATTCTTGTGTGGTATTTTAAATTCTCATATTACATATGATTACTATTTTCTTTCTTCTAGATTTCAATTGATGATATATGTGCTACTTTTATATTGTTCTTGTTCATAAGGTATATATGATAGATGGATTAATTGTGTGATGTGTTGAGTAATAATGATAGAAGTAAATCCAGGATGGTTGGACTATGAAATGATGGTGGTTTGGGTAATTATGAATTAGTCGATAACTTGGTATGTTTTAAATACAAAGAAAACTCTGCTGGAATTTCGGTAGACTCCTTCCACATGAAAATGCAAATCTGATAACGTGTTAAGGTAAATATTTTATAAAATAAAATGCAAAATTTCCTAAAAGAGTTATATTATTATGATTAATGGACTTAATGTGTCATGGAAGGTAGGGTGTTATAATAGTTGCTCGATTGACCTCTCTCTTAGCATGTTGTTCAGTTTGGGCCTTCTTTTTCTCCTTCTCTTTTAGGCTTTCATTTTATAGCCTTGTCAAACAAAATGATGGAGCAAGTAAAAATATTTATAGAATAACAAAAATATGTTTTTTTTCGAGATGTTTGTATTTAGAAAAATAGTCGCTTAAAAGTGAATTCTTTGTCATATTATAGCCTTGTTAGACATAATATTCTTTGTCACATTGCTTTGACTGGGAAATGGGTTTGATTATTTATTTTGGGTTATCATGATGTAAAAAAAAAGTCCAAATATTGAGTTGATGCTTAATTTTGCAAGAAAAAAATTTGTTTTATTGCTTGTAAAAATTAAATGAACAAGGGGACCAAAATTCACAGTAAGACAAGAATGGAAGTTTTTTTTTGTTACATTGTTCATTGGGCGTATTTTTGACAATTTTTGCTTTAGTGTTTGAAAATTCCATTTTTAGTCCCTTTAGTTTGACACTTTTTTGTTTTATTCACATTCAATCTTTGAGTTTAAGAAAGGAGAGAGAGTCATTGAAAAACAATGGAGGAGAGAGAAAGTTATCGTTTGTCTACATTCTAGGAATAAAGAAGGTCGATGTTGGTGTCAACAGGTTCCATTTGATGAGAGAAGTTCAATTTATATATTTTTAATCCCTTATATTACTGGAAAACATAGATTGAGGCTTGAGAAAAGTTTTCATTTCGAGTTGATTTTTGTTTTTTTAACTAATTATGTATTGTTTTTGAGATTAAATATGAGTTTATTAAGGTTTTATATGGTGTTTCTTAGGTATTTACAGGTGGAAAAAAAGGTTGAAAATGAGTTTTTTAGACCAAGAGGGTAGAACTCGATTTTCCTACCATTTAAGGTGGCTAGAGTTAAACTAATAGGCAACACATCATCTGTTGTTATAAGTGATGCGTCACTTGTTCTATTGTTTTTATTTTTTTGAAAAAAATAAGTGGATAACACGCCATCCACCTTATTTCAGGGAAAATAAAAAGATAAAGGCCAAGTGTATAGGCCTAACCATCTTTTAATGGGCAGGTGCACTAGCCTACCGAGGCCTAATTTTTGGATATTTTTTTTGTTTATACAATTCCTGAGGATAAATGAATTAGAGTGTTTTTTTTTTTTTGTATGTTACTTGATTAAATACCATTTGAAATTTGGTTTGTTTTAGAATAAGCACACAACATTCTTTTATAACATGACCAAATGTTCCTTTTTGTACAATTCTTTGTGATGATTTTCTTAAATTTTACTTGGTGGCTTTCTTGCGCATGTCAATCAATTTTTATTTTCATATAATTAAATAAAAATAGATTTAACAAAAAAAATCAAACCCAACTGAGTACATGGTTGAGGTTGCGAGTTTCTCTAGTTAACCTAATTGATCTGAATCTATCATTGTCTAAATATATAAAAAGAAATTGTTAAAACAATGATATCTTGAATATTTTTTTTAAATTAAGTCGTGTTTTAACCAATTCATATTTAAACCCCAAGTCAATTAGAACACATCAGGTTAACTCTTATTAGGTTCAATTTGAAACTGGAGCCAAGTGTGGAAACACTAGAAAAAAGTTTCTCACAATAACGTGTTGACAATGTATTATTCTAATTTTTTTTAATTATATTTGTGTTATCATAATCTAACTTCTAATTATTCTAGCACAAAAATGCTGAGTAAAAAATAGAGTGTGTTAGTTAGATAAGAGAGTTTTAATTTGAGAGATGTCTTTCTTACTCTTATTTTAAATTATTAAATTTTTTTTCTTGTATTTGCTCTAATCAGTTTTTTTTTTATTAAATAAGTAAAATAGAGTAAAAAAGTCATATTTCGTTGTAGAAAAATTTAGGAAAAGATGAATTATACTAGAAAATTATTTTTAATAGAATTTAAATTAGCACTCTTCTTATAAAAAAATAAATTTATTACCATATAATTAAATATAATTTTTTAAACGGTTCTCATAATTTTTTAAACGGTTCTCATACCTTGAGATTAAATATCTTAATTTATATCTATTTTTCAACTTCCCAACTTTCTTTTTGGTTAATATCAACAATTCTTTTTAATATTTATTTATATATATAATTCTTTTTTTTATTAAATGAACAATTCAAGATTTTTTTGCTTATAGTTAATTTTTTCTATATAATAAAAAAATGTATTATAAGAAATTAACCCGGTTCATGAGCATGGGTCCACTAGATTATCAATTTAATCAATAATCTATCCATCTATCTATTTATTCTATCTATCTATCTATCTATTCTTATGAAACATCATAATGTTCATGGGCTCCGCAAATCAATGTGCCTATTTATTATCGGGTCATAGTTCTTGTGGGCTGGACTCCATGTTCGTGGGTCATTCATTTGTTTAGGGTATAACAGTCCATCCATCTCTTTGAAGCCCACATTTCAGATGTGAACTGCTGTTACCCGTCTGAATCGAAATATAAAATATATAAAAACTACAAGATAGCAATTAAGAAAAAACCTCACTTGGTTTTTAGTTACAGAGCTCTTCCGTCTCCTTCAGGCTTCAGTTCACATTCATCGGCGCTGCCCCTCAACCTTTAGTCGCTCTAGCCCGTATGATTTTATGACCTACATAATCACAGTCATTAGTACTGGGAACTTTCGTTACAATGACTTCCATCACCTCAGTGGAATTGAATTACCTTGTTTTCCGCTACCTTCAAGAGTCAGGTTCGGCTGCATTTTCAATTACTTTTTTTTCCAATTTCTTGCAATTTAGGTTTATCCTTATTCTAATGCTTTATAAATAAAGTAATTAAGGTTAGGTTAGGATTTTGCTTTTAGAGTTTTGTTCTAAATGTTATCAATTAGTTTTGTAAATTTTGGGTTTTGTTTCTGTTTTTTCTACTATAAGAGCCTGTAGTTCTGTGAACTGGGTTCTTCATTACTTGTTAAATTTTATTTACTTATAGTGGATAAGAATGTATATCGGTTGCCTGACTTTTCAATATGGAATTCGAATGAAGCACGGGGCTGCAAAACATTTGAATTTGGTTGAAAATATAGTTCATTTTTTTAATGGATTTGATTCAAACTGTTATTGAACACACCCAATAGGCCATAACTATGCTAGAAAATTTTTAAATTTTATTGATGCCATCCATGGCTAAAGATTTTTATTTTTATTTTTTTGTAAATGCCTTCTAGTAGCTATTGTTTGTAGGAGCGAAGATTGGTTATTGGTAGAAGATAAGGGGTTCTGATATTTGGTTGCCAATTTAAATACATGGGAGGAATTTCTAGTTTTTGAAATTTTGTAATGGTGTTTGTTATTGTATTCCTGCAGGTTTTACACATTCAGCTTTTGCCTTAGGATATGAAGGTGGAATTAACAAGTGCACCATAGATGGCAATATGATTCCACCTGGTGCTCTCATTACATTTGTACAAAAGGGACTTCAGTACTTGGAAATGGAGGCGAATTTGAGTAATGTTAGCATGTTTAAATTATTGCTTGTTAAGCATTTCTGTTTTACATGCCTTGGGATTTATGTTGATCAAGGTTTTTTTCAAGCTTGCCAGAGTGATGCAGATGTTGATGAAGATTTCTCTTTTTTGCAACCTTTGGATCTTATCACAAAAGATGTGAATGAATTGCAGCAGATCATAAAAGAGAAGAAAAAAAATCTGCACAAGGATAGAGAGAAAGAAAAAGAAAAGGAAAAAGACAAGGACAGAGACAAAGACAAAGATAAAGAGTTCGAAAGGGAACATGAAAGAGAATGTGCCCGAGTGAGAGAGAAGGAAAGGCATGAAAGGGAAAAGGAGAAAGAAAAGGATAGAGAGAGGTTAGAAAGTGAAAAAGAGAGAGACAAGCAGCTTGAGGATAACAGTGATAGAAGAATGGTCACTGATGCAGAAGATAAGCATGAAGAAAATGAATTTTTTGAAGGTAATCTGACTTCTATATATGTTTTTTTTTTTTTTTTTCTGTGGCAGTTTTAGTTTCTTGAATTTATTCTTAACACTTTATATGGGGTTTTCAAGGTACCTTGCCCCACCTCGCCTCAGTAAAGCACTTTGGTGCCTTGTGACCACAAGCCATGGTTAAATTGTCATACTGTTCCTTTATTTTTTACTACTGTTTTTTATTCTGTCCCCAGTTCTATTAAAGCTTAAGCCCCAATATATTATTATTTTCATATACAGTATTACTTCATCACTACTTTGCATTAGTTTGGAGTTCTGTGCTTTCAAAGTGTTGGGAAGGTGTGGCATGTTTTATAGTTAAAAGCCAGTTTTTCTTCCCTTTGGAATATGGTGAAATGTTAGTTCTATAGACATACGTGGTGAATAAGAGGCTATCATCTTTCACTTGTCTGTGGTATTCTTGAATAAGTAGTGAAGGATACGACATTCTTTCTGCCTCACTTTTTTCCACTTCTATGTCATGTATTTCTGAAAATGTGAAAATCTATTGTTTAGTAGGACCAGAGCCAATGGATATTTCTATAACATCAACATCTCAGACATGTGAAATTCCTAGTTCTGATGTGATGATTTTGGAAGGACATACTTCTGAGGTATGAGCATTTGCTGATCTTTTTGCTTTTTTATATTAATATTTCGTTTTTTGTTTTCTCCTTACTGCCCTTTTCAGCTAGATATATTTACTACCATGTGCTTTTTTTCATTTTTTCCTTTAGGTTTGTGCCTGTGCATGGAGTCCAATAGGACAACTTCTTGCATCGGGGTCAGTGATTTTGGATAGAGGCATCACTGTTGTTGATGCTTCTGTGCTTGCATCTCTGATTTATATGCTAAAACTTATTGTATATTGATTCTTAGTTTTTTATTATGTGGTAAAAATATTGATCTATTAGGTATGTCATTACTTTAACTTTATTAGCATTAGGAAGTAGCAGAACGTTTGTTAAACATGACAGGTTATGCATAGTCTTTCTTCTTTTGTAAGTATCAAGTGTGCTGAATGGAGTGTTGATATTATATATTAGGTAAACTCATTCCTCCAAGGAGATGAAGTAAATTGAAAGTCTTTGATACAATGTGTTAAATTATTTTTAAATGAATGATACACATGCTGGACAATTTGATATTCAAATACCAAAGCATTGAAGTTTCATGTCATCTTAAAAGAAATGTGCATCGTATCTACTGTAGAGGTTTGCCTTGCATGCAAGTTTGCTATGAGTATTTGTGCTGCTTTGATCTAGTGTCTTTATGAGTTCTGTTATCTATGAAGTTGCATTTCAATATGCAAGGTTAGGACTCTATATAGATTGCCCATTCCATTTCTCTAATTTGATAATGCCAACACAGGGTAATGGCCTTCAGTGGTAGCTGTCTTTTCTGGATATTTTGCAAGCTTCTGTAATGTAACTTTTCTTAAAATGTAGATAACTTGTAATATATCATCTGTAATAGCAAAAGAAAATTGTTGGTCCTTCTGTCGTATCTTAAGTCTTGCATGTCACTCACTTTATTGTTATTCCCAGTTCTGGAGATTCTACAGCAAGAATTTGGACAATAACAGAGGGGACCTCTAGGTCTGGCGTGCAGAATGATCCTCTAAATGTGCTGGTATTGAAGCATGTAAAGGGAAGGACAAATGAGAAAAGCAAAGATGTAACCACACTTGATTGGAATGTGAGTTCTCTTACAGGCTTTAATTATTGATAATAGTAATTTAATGTCTCTTCATATTTTATTCTTATGAATTCATTTAAAGTTTTACATGTCATTGGTAGGTATTCACTTTGTTTATTTTTTTCTCCTTTTTGAACCCAAATCATAAGAATCAAGCTATCCAGTTGATTCCGATGTGGTGGAATGGAACTCTCTTTGCCATTAAAGATTCCTTAGATATCATATTTTATGGATTTCTGACTCGTGGATCGCATTACGGAATTTTTAAATAGAGAAAGGTAGCTGAACATGGCATGTAATTTACTTCAAATTTGAATAGTCTCAAACTGAAGCTGATAGGCAAGGGTCTGATGATAATCCTTCTTCATGGTGAATCAAGAAAATTAATTTACATGTCAAATTAATGCTTTTCCTCACATGTATTGATAATTATTTTGCCTTTTTTGTACAGGGCGAGGGAACATTACTTGCTACTGGCTCTTATGATGGGCAGGCAAGAATTTGGAGCACAGATGGTAAGCTATTATAGCAAGTTCTGTTATGTAGCCTTCTATTTAAGCTTGAAACAGAGCAGCGTCTCATATCTGTTAATATAAACAATAAATTTAGGTTCTTTTCTGTTTTCGTGGTGGGCTTTTCTCACTTTTAAGTGTTGGGTTCACACATGTAAACCTGATGGAGAATGAAGGACAACAACGGAAATCAGACTACTTGTTTAGAAATTTGAATATTGTATGATTGTTCTAGATTTTATCATTTAGGAATATGAGTATTTATTATTTAGTAGTTAAATTAGGATGTTAGTTTCTTTATTGATTTAAGACTTATTAGGTTTTTTTATTTGGTTGGTGCATATAAATAAATCCCTAAACATTCAATACTTTGATCATTAAATTATTAATTGAAATTAAAACCGAGTTTCTGCAAGATTGAGTGTCTTTCTTGTTGGTGTTTTGTTCCTTTATCTTACATCAAATTCCTTGTTTTGGTGATTTTGCTTTCTTGTCCTACATCAATTTGGCGCCCACCGTGAAATTCATCTAGGGTTCTTGTTCTCTAAAAAAAAAAAAGAATTCCACAAAGAGAAGAAGTTAAACATGAGAGAACAACTTGAAGTACCAAGAGTTGGTGGCAAAAGGGGTGAAATTTTTTACCACAAAGCTACATTATTATACTTGCATTAGAGTATCAGATTTGTTCAAGCAATTGGCTGCCAATTTTCAAGCTAATAATGTGATCTTGTTTTTGACCACAGAATATTTGGTTGCCAAAATGTGAAATATAATAGATTTGGTTTCCCGATTGAGTTGGGTCTTGCATTAAAGTCCAATTCAGGCCACACTTCTTGCCTTTTGCTAGCGGGGGACATCAAATTAGTCAAATTTAATTGCAATGGGTTGGATTTCTCTACTTTGGATTTAAGGTCATACATCCAATTGAAAACAAAAACAATTGCAATTTAGTGTGTGGCTTAAACAGAAATGGCTTTCAAGGATATTGGGGGAAGATTATGTGACTGGCAATGTACCTCTTTGGTCTCCATCTTTTAACTTGAGAATGGGTTGGTATGATCCATCTAGTTCCATGAGAAGAGCACCAAGTCCAGCTATGAAGGCATTAGAATCTAAGGAACTTTTAACTGTTCTAAGTATGGATGTTAAACGTTTTGTTGTTGTTTGCTTGATTGAAATTTTTAGAATAAATGCACTTGATGCTCCTTATTGTGATGACCAGATGATAGATATTTTTCAGCTTATTGTAGCAGTATTAGAAGATACCTTTGACACTTTGTTTTGGTTGGTTTATAAGCACACTTGGATCTTTGAAATTATTTCTCAGGTCAAACTTTATCTTTTGATGCTCGATCTCAAATGTGATTCTTTGGTTGAGGATAATGCTAAAATGTTTTTTGCAAAGTTACACAAACTACTTTTCCAAAGATATGTTCTTGAACATGGATTCTATGATGATTGAGATTTTAAAGGAAATTTATGAAATTCCATTGGAATTAGTCTTTCTTCTTTTGGATAATGAGAGGTTGGATAATCAAGCTGTCTCATTTAGTACACTTAAGCTAGTTGATAGTGTTCCTATCAATTGCATTTTAGAGCTTACTCCTTCCCTACATGTATAAACTAGTGCACCAATTAGGCTTTCCTCTTGACCACTGTAATAAAGTTGTCGTCGATATCTATGAACAATCCAAACCTTTAGAGTCTAGTGACAACCTACAAATTGGAGAATCAAGAAGTTCATATCAAAGTTGATGCAAGCATTGAAGAGATTAAAGAAGAGATTGATCACATTGACTTTGTTCCTTTGAATTCAATATTGCATTTGAGAAGATTATCTTTTTGCCAACATTCTTCTCATCATTGAAGAAGGATGAAAGGTATCAAGTGCAAAAGTTTTTCTTAGGGCTATGGTGTGCATGCAAGTATGTTGAGTTTTTGCTATTTGACACTTTCAAACTCGCGGTTGAGTTTTTTTTCCAACCTAGGAGAATGATGGAGAATGAAGGAAAACAATGGAAATCGGTTTATATTCATTTAGAAATTTTAATATTGTATGATTATTCTAGATTTTATTATTTAGTAGTTAAATTAGTATTTTAGTTTCCATATTGAATTAAGATTTATTATTGTTGTTGTTGTTGTTTTGTTCGGTGCAGAAAAAAGAATAAGCATTATTTTGATAATTGAATTATTAATTGAAATTAAAACTTTGAGTTTCTACAAGATTGAGTGTCTCTCTTGGTTTGGTTCCTTCAAGATTGAGCATCTCTCTTGTTGGTGATTTTGTTCTATCCTAAATCAATTCTCTTGTTTCGGTGGTTTTGCTCTCTTGTTTTACATGAGAACCATTATCAACTTGTTGCATAGACAAACTGATACAACATTGTTTTAATATATGTGCACGAACACGTGTGCCCATAAGTTATTAATTGCCGTTGTGCTTTTACTTCAGTTTTTCAATGCAATTTGGAACTCTGGCTTATGCTCTGGATCTTTTCCCTGGTCTAGGTGAACTAAAGACAACATTGAGCAAGCATAAAGGACCCATATTTACTCTAAAGTGGAACAAGAAGGGGGATTATCTTCTAACTGGAAGCTGTGATAAAACAGCAATTGTGTGGGATGTGAGGGCTGAGGAATGGAAACAGCAGTTTGAGTTTCATTCAGGTTTGAGATTGCACTCATCTCGTAGAATAAATGGTCTTTCTTCAGAAAATAGAAATCACCCTTGTTGCATTTGAATTTTCATGTTGGTTTTTGTTTTAGGTCCTACACTTGATGTTGACTGGCGCAATAATGTTTCATTTGCAACAAGCTCCACTGACAATATGATATATGTATGCAAAGTTGGTGAAACACGCCCTATTAAATCTTTTGCTGGACATCAGGTTTGTTCTTCGATCCAACAACTGTTTATTGCTCTCGTTGTTCTGTTCAAACTTGTTTGAGGTTATTTAGTTAGCGTGCCTTTCTATATCTCAGTAAGCTAGCAGATGACTATTTTTTTGTGGGTCATATTCTAGTGGGGCTAAGAATCCCCAACTGAACTTGGTGTGTGTACGATTGTAACACCCCGCACTTTCACGTGTGTTTTTACTTAATTTCAATGACTTTCTTTATATAAAAAGATAAAGTCCCAACAACCTTTCAATGGTTTTATAAATGTATACAATTTATTACAATTCTAGTTAAAATTACATCCTTATTAACTATTTACAAGTTTTTTTTTCCCTGAAAATACAAATATTCTTTTTGTATAATATTGGGTAACTCAGTGACCCTAAGAAATGGATGTCTTCATAGGAATTTATTTGTGTTATACACAAAATTACAAAATAAATCATATTAAACATTTGCATCATTCCAGTTACTAACGTTTAATAATTATATGATCAAACCTAATTTCATAAAATTTTGTTTAAGAATGTTGATCTTATATCAATTTCCAATATTTTTCATTATTACTTGTTAATTTTTCTTCACATTATTTTATTCATTACATTATCATCCTTGCATTATGATAACTGTTTGTTATCTTGTTTAACTCGTCATTATACGATTTATTCCTTGCAACTTGAAAATTGACTGGTCTTATTCAAATACTTTCATATTGTGTTTCTTTTCATATCGAGGTTATTTCATAACTATTTTCGCTCCATGAATATATTTAATCTATATTAATATTATTATTATTATTTCACAAATCATGGAATTTACCCCACAATTTATTTCTTCAAAGCATATAAATTATATGATCTTTTCCTCTCTCAACCACCTTTAATACATGTTGTAACTCATTGTATAATTACATCTAATTCACAACATAATTCATGTCATCTTTTTACTTCCATAACATTTATTACATCTATGATATCTCATACTTCAGTTCATATAACATCCTTGTTATATTGAGAAATTTTCTTGATTCATAATTCATTTCACTTATTTTATGTCCATTTCTATTATTTATAATTTATCACATGACCTTCCATTACTTTTATACTTTCAAGACGTGCTCAAATCATTTTTCTTTTCCATTAAACTTTGTCGGTGGGACTAACTTAATATCTAATAATTAACTTGTCAACATGGTCAAACTCATATACAACTCGCTCCATTACATGTTATTGTTGCTATTAATTGGTTAGCCAAATAACTTATTAATCACTTTATATGTAATGCCAAACGATATCAAGAAGAACCAAGTTCATGAATGTTGGTTCCAGCAGAACAGATAACAGAAGAATTAACAAAGGAAAGAAATCTGATATTTATTGCAGAAAATAAAGATTGCAAGAAAGATAAAACAAGTAGCCTCACACCACTCAAGAGAATCACTCTCATTTTGGAATCACACCAAAGACAAGAACTGTATTACAATCTGCCCACCCAGACAAACATTCTTCGTTAAATAGAAATACATATTACAGTTAATACTAGATAACTACCTACTAAGATAAGAACAATGACAGTTATAATAACTTCTTCTGCCACTTGGAAGTATGAAATGATCTTCAATTATTGATTGTAACTTCCCCTTTCTTGCCAACCTGTACCGCTGGAATTGTAGCCTCCATAGAATGTATCCCTTTACTTGAACTAGCTTGATCCCTGTCAGTTGTTATGGCCTTCTACTTGCTTTGGACTAGTGTTGTCACTTGGAATACCCGAACTTGCATCAATATGACAACCCCAACCATTTGGATATAATTTCACGTAGCTGCCTTTTAAAATAATTTAATATACTCTACCAAAATTTCAACGGAATTTTCCTTATACTTGGACTATACCTAGTTATCGACATCTTCATAAATATCTCAATCCAATACTACATTCATGATTTACTACTTGGCACAATGCGAGGTACCTTAAAATTTCTTTATTACTAAATACAATCAGCTTTATACACAATGATTATGTACTATTATCTCTTCAATATATTTACCACATCAATTACTAAACAGTTAATTTCTTATTTTACCTTTAACCTTACAAATTTATACAATTAACACAATTTAAGGACATACCAATGTCCCTTTTAGTCCAAACTGGACATTTGTTTTATTATCAAATTAACTGGTTTCTCTAAGTGTCCATTAACCAGGGTAACTAGTTTCTCCTATTGCCTATTAAGTAGGGCACCAATCCTATTAACCAGGGAACTAGTTCCACACTATCTGTTCACCTGCCGGCTATCTCACACATTAATTATCTTAGAGTTCTTATCACATATACACGTGCGCGCGCGTGTGCTCCCACACATATTTTTCTGACATTAATTTCTGTGTAGAGGTCTAACACAAATTACACGGGATTTCCATTGTTTCAATCGGTAACAAATCATCCATTTCCTGCCAATACGTTCAATAATAATTCTTGTATAGCAATTTTGTTATAATCAAAAGTAATACATACAAGGTTTTTTCCACTGGCAAATCACATCTCCTAATGTACTACACTTTATCACCCATTAGATTAACTATAAATTCCATACCAATTTCTACGTCAAAGGTATACGCCTTCCATTAAAAATAATACACTATACAATTTGATTACCATTGTAATTCTAGCAATTATAAAAGAATATATAAATAATTAAAAAAGAAAGGGAGGTCAATCCCTTACTTTAAGTCTTGCTATCCAAGCTCACTCTTGAGAACTCAGGTGTCTTTTTGAATGTTTCTTCTACAATTCTCAACCAAATAACTATTATTACTCGTACCATAAATTAAATTGAATCACTTGCATATCCATACTATGCATTTCAAATTTCTCTTTTTCTCCACACACATATAAACTGCAACAATTTCCTCAATATATTTTTTCTAATAGGAAATCACACAACTCATTCTTCTAGTTTCAAATGTTAAGACTCTCAATTAACAACAATTTCTAAAATAACATAAATACCGTATCAATCCAAGCCAAGGTAACCATTTCATTTTTAACTTAACATGTTTTCAACCAACACTCCATTGTACCATTTGTTCCTGACAAATTCATAACAATGTATTCAAAAATGTCTGAATCAAATCAATTTCAGAATAACCTTTAAGTATATTTTATTCAAATCATTGTAACCATGTTGAGGAACATCAATTTTCAATTTACATGCACATATTTATTCTTGGAGAACCCTCCCTCAAATTCTTTTCTTTAGCCGAATATAGCATACCCCATTTTATAGGTTTTCCTTTTAAATTTCTTCACCCAAACAATCTAAATAACTTACATGCATAAAGTATTTCATAGTTATCTTAACATAAAAGTACATTCTTCCATCTCTTCTCTACTTGGCCACAAATTTATTAAGTTTCTCTCTTCAATAACAAGTGCTTTGTTTCATGATTCTTAAAGTACTTTATCTCTACTTTATGATTTTATAAATAATTTACAATTTCCTTGGTAATGTTAATCAACAACGAATCATTAAAATTTTCATACCAACCACTTAACAATTTATCAATAACCACTTCTCATTAGTGTTACTACTCAATAACCAACTTTTCCATACTAACATTCTATATTGGTTATAATGTTATTTTCATCCCTCATCTCATCCTACTTATTCACAACACTTATTTTCATTTTAATTACACAATCATATCAAATTTGTCAATTATATACACTTCCAATCATAAATTTCACCTAACCTAAACCTCTTATTTATGTCAAAATCACAACATATCAAGAAATTTATTACAATTAATACATCATTTCATCAACATAATGTAACTCTTATTAATCACCTACAATTAGACAACAAATATATAATTTCACAAGTTTTCACCTCTTTCTTCTTATGGCTGGTTCTTACCAACTTCAAAAAACTAACCTTTTTTTTCATAACCTTCTTTTAATTCATCCAAAATCTACATTTTTAGCATTTATCTTTCTTATTCTTGTCTAAGAACGAAGATAATTAATCAATCCTCCTATTCTTTTTATCTTATCTATTTAATCATGTACTCCATTTCATTTAATTTTTTTTTAAAATGTATCTTATTCAATATCCGTCACTTCCAACACTTCAACACATGTGAATTACAAATAATAAAAAAGAATTTAAGGTTGTTCTATTCCTCCTTATTCTTTTTTTCCCATGGCCGAAACTCCCCCGCACCTGAATTTCTCCTTCATACATTCATAAACTAGGCTATCCATACTCTACTACACCTCAATCACATCATATCCACATAATTTCTCAATTTCTCTAAAATTCATTTATGAACACTAGCTGAAATTCCAATAATTTCACCACAATTCTATACATCATCACTTATACTTGAATAAAGGAGGTTGAAACCATTTATCCAATGATTTTGCAAGTTCTAAATAGCTCCCAGTTGAATTTTTTCCCCATTGTTTCTCTTCTTTCTTCAAACCTGCCACCTTTTTCTCTATCTCCAGCCGTCCCTCTCTCCCTCCCTTCCCCAAACAAGTTTCTTAACCTCTATACATAAGTTTCCCCCTTTTTAATCCTTCACTTCAATCTCTCCTAACCCCCTTCCTCATGAAGTTTAAGAACAAAAGAAAAATAAGAAGAGAGGACGGTAATACTCGGTCTCTCCCCTTTTTCTTTAAGCCGAACATCAATTTAAATAGGAGGAAGAAGAAAATTTTTGGTTATTCCTAATTTTACCCTTGTTGTCCATAAGTTATTTTACCTGAACTCCAGATTGTGAGATCTTCCTGATCTCTGATCGATATAAAATTTTAACCCTATATAGAAAAACATGTTTGGAGACTACTTGTAAAACTTCAGCTCGATTCAACGGTTGGATTGAAAGTTATGTCCGATAGCATAAAGCTGGCCAGCAAGTAATTTTATGCCAAAAGAATTTTTATATTGTTTATTCTACCTAAATCGTCCAGATACGTCCATCCCTATTCAGAATATAAATTTTCCTTAAATTTCGTTGCCTTCTGGGTTAAAAATTGTGTGATTACACGTAGGCTTACATCGGTGATCATAGTCAACCATATATTGATTCATTTGAAAATTCTAAAATATTTTTCTAAATATTTTCACTCTGAATTTATAAAAATTCTCCATTTTTATCACTAATTTATTAATTTTTGGGCTACAAGTCTACATTGTATCTACATTATCTTTTATGTTTGTTGGGTCATATTTCCCAGATTCAGATACCTTTTTAATATTGAGCTTAAACAAATTGCATTGAATTTCATTAAATTATATCCTAGAACATTGCTTTCCCTTTTTATCTCTTCCATTTGGTTTTTGTCTGCATTTCTTTGATTTTTGTTTTTCCATAATTTTTGTGCTTTTATTTTCAAGTTAACACATGAACATTTTATTTCAAATTTCTAAAATTCAAAATCACCTTTTTAATTCCAATACTCGATTTAATCACTTAATATAATATTTTCCATTATTAATTTTGTGGATTTTGTCCAGGGGTTTACAACAATATTATCAATGGTGCAATGTGAGACCACAATCAGATTAATTTAGTAGGAAGCCACCTATATTATAAAATACATAAATATAGAATATTTTTTACTTCAAATCGATGATTGATTGGCATTATTATCTAGTTGTCTTGGATTCCTAATCTGATGAACCATCATGTTGCATCTTTGTGGTTCTCAGTGTTACATAGAAAACTTGATGATGCTATTTACTGACTGGGTTCTGACTCTGATATTCAACTTAAAGTATTACAGCCAGTTGAATGCTTTTTTGATCCAAGATCAAAGGTGCTTATATTTTGTACTTTTTGCAATTTCAGGGTGAGGTTAATTGTGTCAAGTGGGATCCTACAGGTTCATTGTTGGCGTCTTGCTCTGATGATATCAGTGCAAAGGTTATTATTTGTGCTACCTTCTTTTGTCATCTATGAAGTTACATTTTGGTCTGCTATCATATTTGTTCATTTATGAAATTGCAACTCATGAATGCCTTATACTAGTATATGAGCTATTATTTTAAACAGAATCCTTGTTTTGTCATTGCCTATGAGCTGTTTTTAAGTCCTATTTCATTACTTGTTAGCTTGTTATTTTCATGGTTGGCAACTGATGAATCACATTTTGCAGATATGGAGCATGAAGCAGGACAAGTATGTTCATGATTTGAGGGAACATTCTAAGGTACTGCATGGCTTTTAATTTACAGATCAAGATTTGTTTATGTTTATGGACTTGCTTGATAGAGCCCGGTGGATTGCTACTATGAATGTTCAATAATCTTGTTGCAGGAGATTTATACTATCAGATGGAGCCCCACTGGACCTGGAACAAACAATCCCAACCAGCAATTGGTGCTGGCGAGGTAAAATTGCTGCTTCGAATTAAATGTTGGTTATGCATTTCAACTTTCATGCACAAACACGTGTGTTGCAAATTAAGTAGTTCTGGAATCACCCCTCAACACTCTCATTCTCTTCTTTTGACTAATACTTCTGTCCTGCTTAGTTTCAAGAAATCCTGTTAATCTTTAATCCCAATTTTGCATGGGGTCATGAAACATCAATTACTTAAGCACCTTGTTCAAGTCAACTTTGATGAATTGTTCAATGTTTATTTCTGATATCATGCGGTTCTGCTTTCTATATAGTGCATCATTTGACTCAACAGTGAAGTTATGGGATGTGGAATTTGGGAAACTTCTCAGCAGTTTGAATGGACACAGGTATGAACATAGCTTTTTCTCGTTTTTCATGTCAAAGGAACAGTAGAAAAAGTTGATGAGTTTCATTATCAACTTCTGGATAAGTTGACTGCTTAATGATTAGATGAACCAGTATTTCAAAGTTACCTGAATTCATTTCTGTAAAATTTGACCTCCTGTGATCACTCTTTTATATTTTCTTTCATAATTTCTCGAATACTGCCCCAATTATTTTTCTTGACCTTTTTCCTTCATTACCAATAAGTAATAAACCATTACCTTATTGTGTTTGGCCAATTAATGCTACATGGATCAGAAATTGTATCTTATTGTTATCCCTTCGAATTTCAGGGCTGTTGTAGTAAAAGAAGAATGCATGTTCTTTTATCCTGTCACCGAAGAGATAATTGATTTTATGATTAATCAAATTGTTGCTGCGTTATTTGTAGCTTTAATTGACAAATGTCTTTTAAATGAATTTCCAGAGAGCCTGTGTATTCAGTTGCATTTAGTCCTAATGGAGAGTATTTGGCAAGTGGATCTCTTGACAGATGCATCAACATCTGGTCATTGAAGGAAGGAAAGATTGTGAAAACATATACTGGCAATGGTGGAATATTTGAAGTTTGTTGGAACAAGGAAGGTGATAAAATTGCTGCCTGTTTTGCCAACAATACAGTTTGTGTTTTAGACTTCAGAATGTAAAGACTTGAAAGGTAAGGTATTAGGATCAGCTAGGATTCCTTGGATTCCTTGGAGCTTGGTGTAGCATTCTATTTAGTTGGTCTTTAGATTCCCATGGAAGAGGGTTTTTTCTTTTACAGGGATGTGAGAAGTTGTTTGATTTGTTAGGGTTTTTTCCTGGTAGTTATAGGTGTTGCTAATTAGTAATTCTGATATTGCTGCAAGTCTTAAGTGAATCACCACCCAATAGTTAGCTAGGTTTATGTTCTGTTCAGTAACAATTATGTACAGAGTTTGCATTTGATCCATGTTAGCTTTGTTTACCATACTGTCAATCATAAAAGCAATTTGAGCTGGTATCAAAGGCATACTGAAAAACAAATCCAGAAAGTTGATTAGTTCCTGAGTCTATAGTGTTACAAGCTGAAGGAGCAGAAGATAATGGCGGGCTTTAATTTAAAAGAAAGCTACTGTGCTCATTTACTTTAAACGCACCGTTTTATTATGTCTTTAAACGCACCGTCTGTTGTTATTAAAACTCATCGTTTAGATGAGTCAATACTCACCGTTTCGGTAAGGCTTCCCATTTTGTTACAAGAGGAAGTATATAACGTGTATCTGTTGCATGAAGCGAAAATATATACAATAAGAAATGAATGATTTCCTGGAATTAAAGAATACCTCGATTGCACCTTCCCCTGTTCTTTATCATTCCCCTCAACAAGGGCTACTCAACCCAACTGACTCCGGCCGTCCCCCAAACCACCACTGCACACAGACTTCCCTGTTGCAGAGCCTCTTAGTTATAAGATCGTTAAGTGTGTCACATGTGTCACATGTAACAACTGGTATCAAAGCCAACAATTCATGGATTTCCACCATGCCACCAGATGAGAGCCACAGATCTTAAACGCATTGAGGAATCCATTGCAGCGGTATCTCAGGACCACAACTAGAAATATGAGTTGTTAGTCGACATGTTTAAGGGACAACCTTTGAAGTTAGATCAGAACATCGAGAATCAAGGGGACAGATTAATGACATTAGGAATATGATGGGCACTATGACACAACAACTAGAGTTTACTCTGCAAAAGATTCCCAAGCTCTAGGCAACTCAAGTCTTAGCAGAGACAAACAACCTTTGTATCTTGACAGAGCAGATACTAGAAGCAAGGAGCCGAGAGAGGATAGATTTGCAACCTACAAGGTACACAAACCCAAACATTTCTTTCCAACATTTAAAGGGGAGGATGTACACAAATGGTTGTTCAAATGTACACAATATTTTGAAATTGAAGAAGTAGCAGATTCTGAAAAATTACAAATAGCTTCTTATTACTTGGATGGAGTTACCTTATATTGGCATCAAAATTTCCTAAGGAGTTTGGGAGGACAAGAAACATCTTGGGAGGATTATGTCGAAGCCATTTGTTACAGGTTTGGGGTAGACAGGATCCTCTGGAGGAGTTGATGGAATTGAGGCAACAAGGAGATCTAGAAGAATATATCCAAGATTTTGATATATTGTGGAACAAGGCTGAGATCAATGAAAAACAGGCCTTGGTGATATTCTTGGGGAGCATGGAACTTGAAATAAAGAATACTGTTAAAATGTTTGAACCCAAAACCCTTAAACACGCTTACAATTTAGCAAGACTACAAGCTAACACCGAAAATCCCCTAGTTATGTTCAAAAACCAGCTGTTGTGTGCACTAACTCTACTGCCAATACCCCTTCTACCTTTCCACAATACATAACTAGGAATCCTGCCCATTCTCATGCCAATTCATCTAAACCACACTCAGCTCAATGGACACCAAACCTCACCAACAATATATATCCAAATCCTAGTAAACCTACCAAATTCATCAGGAATCAGGAGTTTGAGGACCGTAGGTTGAAGGGACTATGTTTCTGGTGCGATGAAAAGTTTGTGCTAGGGTATAGGTGTCGCAACACAAAGGTGTATTCTCTGAGTGTAGTGGGGGAGGAAGAGATATTCCAAGAGGAGGATGTTGAAGCAGAGCAAGCTCTCAGTCGAGAGGTCACATCTCACATTTTTTTGGATGCGCTGGAAGGAACTGTTGGTCTTAACACAATGAAAGTCAATGGAAAAATGGACAAAACTACCGTGTGCATCTTGATTGATTCGGGCAGCACCCATAATTTCTTAAACATGGTAGTAGTAAGGAAGCTGCAATATCAGTTAACTCCTATCAAACCGATGATAGTGCAGGCGGCAAATGGAGATAAAATGGTCTGTAAATCCATGTGTAAGGGTCTCAGATGGAAGATGTAGGGGATCAGTTTTTAGGCGGATGTTTTTATCATTGACCTCAACAACTGTGAAACGGTCTTAGGAATCCAATGGCTCTCTCTCTTGGGAGACATACTTTGCAATTACAAACATCTATGGATGTCCTTTGACTAGCAAGGACAAAGGGTCTTATTGAAGGGCGAGAACCCACCCAAGTTTCAAAGTATTGAATTGAAACAATTAAGTGCTTGGGTCAAGAATGGCCAGCCAGTGGAAGATTACTTACTCTTTAGTTTACAATTCATGGAAGGAGAAGAAGGTTCCAAGGGCAACAACTCACAGTTTCAGGGTGTTACTGAAGCCTCCCTGCAAAGTCTACTAGAATCCTACCAGGATGTGTTCTAGGAACCTAAAGGGTTGCCACCCTTGAGGGATCATGACCACAAGATTCCACTTAAGACAGGAAGTGAAGCAGTGAATCTCAGACCTTACAGATATTCGGGGTTACAAAAAGACAGTTTGGAGAGGATGGTGACCGAAATGTTGGATACTGGGATCATTAGGACTAGCAACAGTCCGTTCGCGTCTCTAGTTATTTTGGTGAAGAAAAAAGATTCAACTTGGCAGTTATGTGTGGACTATCGTGCTTTAAATCAACTCACTATCAAAGACAAATATCCCATCCCCATGATTGAGGAATTGTTAGAAGAGCTGGTTGGGGCTACTATATTTTCCAAGATCGACCTTAAATCGAGTTATCATCAGATTCGTATGGCAGCAGGAGAAGAATTCAAGACTGCATTTCGCACCCATAGTGGCCACTATGAATTTTTGGTTATGCCCTTTGGGTTAACCAATGCCCGAGCTATCTTTCAGAGCCTCATGAATGAAGTTTTCAGGAAACACTTGCGAAAATTCATTCTAATGTTCTTTGATGACATCCTCGTGTACAGTCAGACTTTGATTTACCACTATGAGCACTTCGAGATGGTTCTGAAATTATTATGAGCACATCAGCTGGTGGCCAAAGCTACCAAATGTTTTTTTAGTCATTCACAGGTGGAATATTTGGGGCACGTCATTACTGAACAGGGTGTGGCAACTGATCCTTTCAAAATACAAGCAATTGTGGATTGGCTTATTCCTCAAAATCTGAAACAGTTGAGGGGATTTTTGGGATTAACTAGTTATTATCGCAGGTATGTTAAGGGCTATGACAGCATCAGTAAACCATTAACACTGTTACTCAAGAAGGACACTGAAGGGTGGAATGAGGAAGCTACCAACACATTCAATCAATTGAAGGCCTTAATGACTAGTGCTCCTGTATTGGCCCTTCCTAATTTCACCAAGGCATTTGTTGTGGAAACAGACGCTTCTCTGACAAGTATAGGGGCAATTCTGTTATAAGAAGGCCACCCAATTGCTTTCATAAGCAAATCTTTAGGGGCAAAACAACAAACTCTCTCGGTTTATGAGAGGGAAATGATGGCTATCTTATATGCGGTTACTAAATGGAAGCATTATTTGTGGGGAAGGCACTTCCATATCCGCACTGACCACATTAGCCTCAAATATTTGCTACACCAAAAACTGACTACACCAGCTCAGCATCTATGGGTGGTTAAGCTCCTGGGATACGACTATGACATTGAATACAAACAGGGAAGAGAGAATGTGCCAGCTGATGCATTATCCAGAATTTCCAACTAGGAACTATATGCTCTAACTACTTCCATGATATCTACCAGCTTGATAAAGGAGGTTAGAAGTTCTTATCATAATGATCCTATGATTCAGACCATTATCAAGGACTTACAAGGTTCTGCGAACTCCCACCCACACTATACTTGGGTTCATGACCATTTGAACAAGAAGGGCAAGGTGGTTGTCGGTAATAATATGGCATTGCGAAGTCAAATCATTTCCTTATTTCATAACTTAGCCGTGGGAGGCCATTCTGGAATGACAGTGACATCTAAGACTGTAACTTATTCTATAGGAAAGGACAACAAAAACACATTAGATAGCATGTGCGTGAGTGTATCGTGTGCCAGAGAAACAAGCATGAGAATATGGCAAGCCCTGGCCTTCTACAACCCCTGCCTATCCCTATTGTACCATTCATTGATATCAGCATGGACTTCATGGAAGGTCTACCTAAATCAGAGGGAAAGGATGTCATCATGGTCATAGTGGATCTATTCAGTAAATATGCTCATTGTGTGGCACTCAGCCACCCCTATGCAACACCTATAATTGCTAGAGCATTCATGGACAACATCTATAAACTCCATGGAACACCGACCTCTATTACCAGTGACAAATACCCAGTGTTTCTTAGCAGGTTCTTGAAAGAGTTATTCAGCAATCAAGGGGTCAACCTCCACCATTCTACAGCGTATCAACCACAAGCTGATGGCTAGACCGAAGTGGTGAACAAATGCATTGAACATTATCTAAAATGCATGACGGGGGATTGTCCTACTCAGTGGGCAAAATGGTTGCCTTTGGCCGAATGGTGGTATAACACCAACTACCATTCAGCCACTAAGATGACTCCCTACGAAGTGCTATATGGTTTCCCTCCTTCCATTCATATCCCCTATTTTTCCAAGGATTCAGTAGTGGCTTCAGTGGATGAGTATTTAAACACTAAAGAGGAGGTAATTAAAAGAGTCAAGGCACATTTACAACTCGCACAACACATGATGACTATGATAGCAAACAGGAAAAGAAGTGATCGCAGTTTTGAAATTCATGATTATGTATACCTCAAATTGCAACCATATAGGCAATAATCCACATCATACAGATCATCTTAAAAACTAGCAGCTAAATATTATGGGCCATACTAGGTTATTGCGAAAATGGGCGCGGTGGCTTATAAGCTTGAGCTTCCATCATCGTCCATGATTCATCTTGTGTTCCACGTCTCTCAACTCAAGAAGCATGTGGGTAATCAAGCAGTGCAAAGATCTCCTCCGATTACTCATCAAGGTCCCACTTTGCAACCTCGTGTTATTTTGGATAGACGAATGACTCGGCACAACAATCAGGCAGCTACGCAAGTTCTTATTCATGGGGCAGAACTGCCACCTGTAGATGCGACTTGGGAGTTCACCATTGATTTGAAGCTCCGATTTCCAATGTTCAACCTTGAGGACAAGGTTGGTTTCGTGGGGGAGCAATTGTTACAAGCTGAAGAAGGAGTAAAAGATAATGGCGCGCTTTAATTCAAAAGAAAGCTACTGTGCTCATTTACTTTAAACGCATCGTTTTATTATGTCTTTAAACACACCATCTGTTGTTATTAAAACTCATCGTTTAGATGAGTCAATACTCACCGTTTCGGTAAGGCTTCCCATTTTGTTACAAGAGGAAGTATATAACGTGTGTCTGTTGCATGAAACAAAAATATATACAATGAGAAATGAATGATTTCCTGGAATTAAAGAACACCCCGATTGCACCTTCCCCTGTTCTTTATCATTCCCCTCAACAAGGGCTACTCAACCCAACTGACTCCGGCCGTCCCCTAAACCACCACTGCACACAGACTTTCCTGTTGCAGAGCCCCTTAGTTATAGGATCGTTAAGTGTGTCGCACGTAACAGATAGTTATTCATATTTGCAGGTCGATTAGAACCACAACCAACATGACAAGTTTTTTGTAAGTTAACTAGCATTTTCTAATGTGGAGATAATCAATTACATTAAAGCAGTGATCTTGGCTTGTAAAATATTCCTCAGAAAAAACTGCTTTATCCAGCTTTGAGGTATCCAAATTTACAATTCCAGTTCAGGTGCACAATTTACCAACAGTCGACTCTCCACAAGAACATGAACCATTTACAACGTGGTAGAAACAATTTTGATCCCTCATCACAATCTTACGTCCTGTGATCTTAGAAATCAACTTTGTCACACCTTGACAATCAACGCACACCCGTAGATTCTTTACTGTGTTTATTGTTGTGCCTGGGTTGGTACTTTCAAGTCCAAAAGCGATGGCAAGTTTCTCGCTATGTACTCCAAGTGATTGCTCCTTTGGTACTTCCTCCAAGGTCATGTAATACGATATAGTCTGTGGGTTGGTTATAACCATTAGTTTTAAGCCAACCATCTATCTCCTCCAACATTTCATAGATCTCCTCTTTTTCAATATATAACTGTTTTTATGCAATTTACAACTTATAATTTGCCTTGACAAATAGGCCACAAGCATCAAAAATCATCTTGTCCAAGTATACGACAATATTATACCAGGACAAAAAAGCCAAGTATAAGACAATATTATACCAGGAAAAAAAGGCCATCCTGCCCAAATATATAGGAAATGCCCTAACATGAAGGCCTTATTCCTCTCATATTCACAGGGCTACCTTATCTAGGTATAAAGTAGAAAACAAAATCAATTTGGTTATTTGGTTCAAACCAAATCGATTTGGTTTGTGTCGGGTTGGTTTTTTGGCATTGAAAATCATAAAACCAGAAAACAAAATCATTCATATTGTTCATCTAAGCAACATCTGGTCGGATCAAATCATAACAAACAAGATCATCAATTTGATATCTTCGAGAATGACTGGACTTTGCATAAGCTAGGGATTGCATTGGTTCTATCGAGAATAACTCCCTTGTGCATCAAATCTTGTTCCTTTAAAAATTTACAGAGTTCCCCATTGTCTTTGTTTTTGTAGCATGTTGACTTAACCAAGCTAGAGATTTGCAAGTTTCTTGGATTTTTTCTCTTTTAGTTTTTTCAGTTAATTTCTTTTTGATTTTTTCAGTTTAATCGATTAATCGATTTTTTTTAACACTCATAATATAAAGACACCCTTAACCCATTACTCAAACAACCTCAACAAGCATCGTCATCATGGGCACTTTGAAAATTTTTCCAAGTCTTGAAATTGTAGGGCTAAAACCTACGAAAGCATTATACTTGTCTAGGTAAATTAGAAGGAAGGTTATCCTTAGAAACACTTTTTTATATCAGAGCCTAGATGCATGCTAGTCTTAGAAATTTTCTAAGAATTGGACGATGGATCTCCATTTCCTATTTGAGTCTTAACAATATGTTGGCCCTAAGATTTTTCTAAATATTGAGATTTTAGATCACATTTTCTATGTGGTTCTTAACAATATGTTGGCCTTTAAAATTTCATAAGTGTTGGGACTTTATATTTTAAAGTTATGAAAAAAAAAAAGGTTTGTTGGACCATGAATACAATTGTCATAACCCAATTTTTGACCTATTTTAATCATTATTATTATTTTATTTACTGAAAAAAATTAATGATGGAAAAATAATAATAATAATGATGGAAAAACAGGTAAAATGAAATAAATGAAAAATGAATTAAAATTTGGGTTAAGGGCAAAATGATTGAAAGTTTTGGGATTTAATTAAACTTTGAAATTAATCTAATTAAGCTTGAAATTAATTTAATTAATCCAATTAAGGGTTTAATTGGAGATTTGATAAATTTTTAGACTTAATTAAGCTTGAAATTAATTTAATTCATCCAATCAAGGGTTTAATTGGAGAATTGATAAGTTTTGAGACTTAATTAAGCTTGGTATTAATTTAATTAATCCAATCAGGGGCTTAATTGGAGAATTGATAAGTTTTAGACTTAATTAGACTTTGGATTTAATTAAATTAATTAAATCAGGGACTTAATTGAAAAAATATTAAAGTTTGGGGTCAAAATTACAAAATTAAAATCCAAGGATCACATTGAAAATGGCGCGCAAATGTAGGGGCCAATTACAGTTTGAAGTAGGGGCTTAATTACAAAACATTTAAAACTTCAAGGGCCAAAACGCAAATAATCATTAAACTTCAAAACGGCGCCGTCTGTGGATACGCTGTTCATCTTCTGCAATGGACGCCCACTGCTGCCATCGCTGCCATTACACCTTCAATCAATGGTTGGAAGAAACGGATTGTTTTCTGGCTATAAAAGCCAGAGAACGAAAGGTCATAGGGGGAGGAAGAAAAAGACAGAACCAGGGAGTGAGACGGAGAGAAACCGAACCAGGGAAAATTTTGGTCCATCAAACAGCAGCACCTCGTGCTTTTACCACCATTGTCTCCGTCTTAGACGGAGAAGATCGGACAGAGAACTAGAAAAGGGAACAAACCGGAGGAGAGGAAGTAACACTGGGAACACCACCAGACGAGCAAAAACAGAGAGGAAACGAAGCAGACACAGGGGGGAGAAAACGAACACCAAAGGAAGAAAATAGAGGACTAAACCCAGCTTTGGTTTAGTTCCAGATTCAAGCATAACACAGAATAAAACAGAGCAAGAAAACAAAGAAAGAAGAACCACCCGAGAGAACCGGCATCGTCATCTTCTTAATTCCTCCATCCCAAGAACTGAGAAAACAGAGGAACACAAAGAAAAAGCAGAAAAGGCGGTAGGAACGGCAGCAAAGGAAAGCAGAAGGCTAGGTCAGATGCAAACAGGAGGAACCACTGCGCTGCAACCATCTTTGTCGTCTCCAGAAGCAGGTACGCCCATCCCACTTTTTATTCTCTGTGTTCAATAAAACATTGAACACCGTGTGAAGGTAATTTAATTACCTTCACACTGTGTGCATCTTGCCCAGCCGGGTCGCTGGCTTGGGCTAGGGACCGGGCCGGGCCGGGCTGGCTGGGTCCAGCCCAGCCCATGTGGGCTGAGCTGGATCTAGCCCAAAAAAAACTAAAAAATTAAAAATTAAAAAAAAAACAGAAAAAATAAAAAAGTGTATGCATGAATAACAATAATGTAAATTTATTGGTTTATTCACCAACACCAGAGTTGGGAATAAAAATACTGGTTTAAATTTATATTATTTTTATTCGTTATATTTTATTTTATTTAGCTAGAAAATAAAAAATATGTGCATGCGTAAAAAAATAATTTTTTTATGTGAATATTCACTGGCGCTAGAGTCAGGAATATTATAAGTAAATTATCACAGCATAAACTAATAAACATTTAGCAATTTAAGACAAAACCAGCAATGCAGTCTGCCTCAGGCAGAACGTTTAAGGGGTGATAATATCTTCCCTTTTACGTAACCAATCCCTAGCCATAGAATCTCTGATGACCAGTTAGGGTTCCTAGTGACCATAATACGAGGTGGTGACTCCTCAAACAAGACCTTTTCCCCTAAAAGAACAAGATGCCAGATATCTATTCTTTTTCCATAATCGAGAATTATTTTGTGGGCCGCCGCGATGTCGAGTGCGACAACAATGCATACAATAATAGTGACAACTACAACACTTACAAATAAAGAAAATACATTTGAAGTTCAAATATACAAGACAATTCAAAAGATCACAATGAGGTAAGTATTCATGCACATCCTAAAACATCCCACAAAAACTGAGGCCAACATACAAAATAAAAAATAGCATAATACACAATTTAGTCAACAATATCAAATTCACTAGATGAGTTCTTCTTACATATCACCCTTTCAGGTTCATTGTCCTCTAAAACCTATGTTTCTTTTCAACTGAAAGAGGGACCTGATGTTTTTCCATAACCTTCTAACACTTTCTCGAGAGCTCTTCTTCACCACTTCAACCTTTAAGTCTTCCTTCTCAACATAAAAAAGATACTCTCCTCGGATAGCTACCTTAATACACTAGAGGTATATCTCTTTATAGTCATGAGCTTTCTTAGTGATAAAAACTTGGGTGAGGTCAACAACAATTCTTTTAGACTTGTTGGAAAAATATAACTCCCCTATTAGCTCTACCGGTAGTCTCCACTATATCTCATAACTTGGGAGTTCACCTGAACATGTTGGACAACTTTTATTGGAAGTTCTTTATAGCCCTTAGGCTAACAACTTCCTCAACAACACCATTTTTATCTCTAACTTGCTATTAATGATGCCTTTAACTCCGAGTCTCTCTTTGTCATATTCCATTCAATAAATTTTTAAGGATGAGTATTTGCTTGGACAACTATAAAGGAAGTATATTTCTTTATTAAGTCCCTTAAAATAAGGTTCTAAGCTCTTTAATATTGATATTAGATCATCTCATATGGTGGTGAGGGATTTCATATCATCCCCGAGTGGATCCAAAGTCATCTAACTTTTCTAATAAGCCTTTTCCACTTAAAAAGCCTCTTTTATCTTTGCCTTCCATCTTCGCAAGTTGTGGACTTGGAGTTAAAAGAGTTGTAACAGAAGTACTTATTAGTACCCTGATTCATAATAAAACAAAAACTTATTAACCCTTTTAGGTTTAGAAGGGTCAACCCAAAGAATAATAAGAGACATAAAGAGAGGCATATCTACATGACAAAGAAAATGCTTTAGAGATCAATAAAGATCAATACGAAACAAAATCTAACTTAAATAAGTCATAACAACAATGACACTACCAATTAGAATATCTTCCAAGTTGCAACTCTAAGGTACGAAGTTGATCCTATAACTTATAATCATCTTTATGAACTGATTAGTGAATGTCTTTTCAATGGGTTCAATTAGGCTACATCGTAGTAAGGCCTAATAGATGTCTACTAGAAATAATTGCACCCTCATGCCATAGCCATCCTACCTAGGAGGACTCTACCATTAAACTGAACTATGAAGCACTCTCCTTTTATTCTCTTATATGGTATGTCTTCCTAACCAACACCTCATGTGTAGGAACCTTAGACATAACTATGGAGGAGTAGAAAGATGATTTCCCTAACCTGGCCTTGAGCATCTATCTAAATTATAATATACTTAAAAAATTCTCATTGTGGGTACCTCCCTCAACAACAGAACTCCATTCCTTTACATGTACGAGACCCCAAATATAACCATGACGGAGTAGAAACATGACATCCCTTGCCTACCTTCAAGCATTTACCCACTTTATAATATACTTGAAAAAGTCTCACCATGGGTACCTCTTTTAACAAACCACAAAATGTTTTAAAAGTAGTAGTTGGCACATAACTAGAAGTTATGCAAAATATCTTTCACAAACCTAGAAAGGGTGAGTGTATAGACATAAAAGAATCATCACACAAGGATAATGTGATGCAAACGAAAGCTAAGGACAACAAACAAACATAGAACACACAAATTTTATGAACAAAAGGATTGCAAATGTGAATCCTAAATTTGCAACTTTATTCTCTCTAAAAATACTACTGATAAAATTTGTCTCTTTAAGAGGTTTACAAAATTTTAATTAGACCAAAAACTTTACCTCGACTAGAAAAAAACTAAAAATTCAAAATACAAAGGAAATAATCATGAAATCCAAAACAATCAAGAAAAATAACAAAATTAGCTTAAATCAAGACCCCTGGACAAGATTTCTAATATCTTGAGATCTGACGATTCACGTAGCGCTAATGGGATATTTTTGGAACAACAATTTTTGAAAACTCATGTCAAAATTTGAGCTCGATTCAATAATCAAAATGAAAGTTTCAATAAAAAAAACCAAAAAAATCATGACTTCAATAATTTTTAAGCGACTATATAAAAAAATAAAATATAATTAATTTTAAAAAATTAAAAAAAAATTATAATAAAATATTAAAAATAGATATTTTATTTTGATTGAATATTCATGAGAAAATTTGTTTTTAAAAATTATTCATATTAGATGCAGATATAATTATTCATAAAATAACTGTTAATATTTGCATAAAAAACTCTGATCTTATTTGAAAATTATGATATAATCTTTTTTAAGAAAAATTTATCTAAGAAGAATTTTTTTCAAAAATTAAGAATTGTTTTTCTATAAAAAATAAAAAGAAATAGACTCAACACTGTCTTAAAGGGCGGGCCCACACATTTGGCCTAAAAAAAACCTGATATAGTTTTTTTTTTCAAAAGAGCAAATTAATACATCAGCTTTGAGTGTTTTTATATCTATATATATGTAATGGACAACACAATACTCTCCTGGAAAGATGATGTGTTGTCTCATAGAACATATTTTGATCACCTCCTATGAATGAAAAATCTTGATTCGAGTTTTGGATCATCAAAATCTTAATTTCAACTTGTTTTCATCTAAAAATACTCATAAAACATTTTATAAACTTCAATAATCTCGTTTTCAACTCATAAACAAACTTTAAGTAGTCTAAAAATAATAAGTCAAACCAAATAGAAAAAACTTTATGGGTATTGATCTTTTTTTTTCTAATATGATTAAAGAGAAAAAGCATTTTCATTAAACTTCTCTCTCCAAACAAGTTTGTGGGCATTAAAATCAATTTTTTTTATAATTTACTAAAATCTTTTTATCTCCTTTCTCATCAATAAAACTTGGAAAAAAAATTATTATTACTTCTTTAGCTTTTAAGCTGTAACGTTGGAGCAAGAGAGAAATTGTCAGCCTTTTCCTAGAAGAAACAAATTGTAGATGAGGAGAAAGAAAGCATAAGAATAGAGAGAAAGGAGATTAACTGTATTGAATCATTCATTCCTTCTTTTTTTTTTTAGAACAGTAGAACAATAAATAGAGATAAAGGAAAACTTACCTTAAATGCCGGTAAGAATAGGAAGTAACTTCGAGTAGTTTTTTGTATTTTTAGGACTTTCACTGTCTTGGATTTTGTATCATTATATTGATTGGCATGCTTTTACTCTGCTTCCATTAAAAAAAAAAAGGGGGTGGATTTTCGCTCTCTTTTTTCTAAAAAATATATTATTTTATTTTCTTCATTAATTCGGATTTGGCTTCTTTTGGGGTTGGGTGGGACCCTTAAAATATAGACTCAACTTGGTCCTTGAAGAACTTCTCTTTGATGGTACATGTAATTAATGCCTTATGTTCTGATGCTTGATTCTAAGAAGAGAACTCGTTATTCGAATACAAGTATGTAACCTTTATTTTGCACATCCGTTGCCTAGATTCAACCACAGGGAATTCTAGGGACAATATCCATCGATTAGGGTGCCTCATCGTGAATAGTCCGTCCTTTCAGGATTTACCAGCGACCTGGTTAACATTTTATTTCTTTTTATTTTCTTATATTAAATTATATTATAATTCATAGTATAGCACAAGAAAGCATACCTAATCACACTTACTGAAAAGATCAAGAGAAAATTAGGGTAATTTGGTCAAATCAATTCTTATATCTCAAGAATGGGAAGGAGTTGAAGCAAATAAATGTAGCAACACTACTAAATTTGTAGAATTGCCCATAGTCAAAGATATAATAATCTCCAATTTCGTTACAGTTGAACACAAAAAAGAATAAAATGAATGTCCCTTGAATTTGCAAAATTAGTCATTGTTCAAGGGATACACTGTATCCTCTAATTTCATGGTCATTGATAAAAAATCGATTTAAAAATTTAAAAATTTATAATCAAATTAATTCTTTCCAAGAAAGCTAAGATAACATTTGAAATTGAATTTGATATAACAATAACCTATACTTATGTATCAGAATCATAAATAACCAAACCTTACCTAACATTTATAGAAAGATGCAAATAAAAAGTATAGAAGATATCACGAAACTTGATTTATTTTTCAATAAGTTAGAGTTGTTAAATGAAGAATTAAAAAATTTAAGCAAAAATCTTTCACGTAATAATAATTATTGAAATTAAAATTTATCCCATAAAAAATTAAAATACAAGTTAAATAACCCTATTAATAATAAATAAAAATATTATAATCAATGTTAGAAAAATAATAATTATTTTTTTTAATTAAAATAACCATGTTACTCAAAGGAAACAACTTTGAGGCCAAGCTTTTAAAAAAGGATGCTGTAGTAGCTTTTAGTTTGTGATGGGTTTGCTATGGGAGGTGACAAGTTGACAAGCGTTTCATGTTCCTTTTGCCTCTTAGATAGGATTCCTTCCTATGGCTGGAATCGACAGCAGGATGGCATCTGTATTCAATCTCCTTTGGATAAGATGATGATTTTGTAGGCTAATTTTAGCCGATCAGGTTTGATACTATTGGATTACGTGTGTCGTTCATTTTCTTGTATTCCCGCAGGAACTTTTCTCCTTTACTGCAGAAGTGGGAAAGGAAAACCAATCTTTTAATTTCCAATTTTTTAAATAATAGAAACACAATTTTTTTTTTTTAATTTAAAGATAACGCAGATGATGTTGAAAATTATTGTTTTTGTTTATCTATACTGCACACCAGCATATAGAACTCATATTATCAAGCTTTACCAAGCCAAAACAAGGCATCTATTGAGTCATCCTGTTTTCAAAACACACAATCAAACTGTTTTCGTGCTTTCACTGAACCGAATTTTTTTTTTTTATTGTACCAATAGTTTATTGATCATGGGGCTTATATGTTGGAAAATTTATTTTAAAATCATGATTAATGAGTATAATTATAACCAAATTAAAAATTAAGTTCATTTATTTTTATAGTTAAAACTTTATTGAAAATTATTTTCTAACAAAAGTTATGTAACATAAAATATTAAGATGCTTAAAATAAATTATAGGTGAATGAGAAATTGAACTCAAAGAATCTTTAGTTGACATGTTTTTGTGAATATCAAAACCATTTATCCACCATTGAAAACAATATAAGATTGTCTCGTAGTTTATATAATGAGAAGTTGAAGAGTTATAAATGAGCCGATGTCAAGTGGCTTTGGACTTAAGCCACTTGCGTGTGTTCGCTTAGCTCAGGCTCGGGCACCAAGCTTGGGGATCAGGGCTTGCATTTGGGTTTATTTTTTTTCAACTTAGTTTGGACTTGAATTTGTTATAAATAATTATTACTTGTTAGCCTATTTATATATACAATCCATGAAAAACGAGTATGGACAATCTTATTCCTTAACTTGAATAATTTTATTTATATATAAAACATTGGATTTTAAAGCCAAAAAACTACTAGTTTAATTTGGTTTTTTGTGGGTAATTAAAACAAAACAATGAGAATTAATTTTGACAATTATAAAAAATAATTCTTCATCGTTTTTTGCTTTGGAAAAAGAGTATAAATAGGGTTTGAAGGAGAAATGTTTTGCATACTTTGTAGTAGCCCTTTTGCCTTCTTCTTTACAATTTTTAAGCTTGTTTTGTCTTTTGCCTTTTCCTTTTTGATATAAAGCTTAAGTTCCAGTCTTTAATAGAGAGATTTTGGGTTCCTTTATTTTCTTGGTTCATAGACTTTTAAAGGAAGAGTACCCTTTAAAAGTATAGTTATTGAAATCTTAAGAGACTGATTGCTTTCAATATGTTTGTGCTAAGAGACGAACAATAAAGCCCTATGGATAATGGATTGGTCCTTGATAACACAAATTTATATTTCAATTAGATTCCAAGAGCTTTAACAAGAAAGTGTTTTTTTTAATAGTCTTGTTTACTTTTTGTTTATGTAATTTTGTTTAAGTATACTAGTTATGATCTTAGTTTAATCTTATTTCTATAGTATCTACATGCATATTTCTTAATGTTAAAATTAAACAAACTTTTGATTTGTATTGCTACTTAGATTTTATCTCTTGCTCACTAGAAATTTTTTAAACAACAATTTTAAAGCTACATTTCATCTAATTTTTTTTTTGTTTTTACTTTGTACATCTAGTTTTCAATAAACTAGTTTAATTTTTTAGGAGATTATTAATACCTTTTATTTTAAGTTAAAGTTTAACTTTTAATCTAGTATGGTATGTTTATGCAAATTGTTTAATTTTTAAATAAAATTATATTGATATGATGCATGTTAAAATGATATCATATTGAACTAAAATAATTAAAAGTGATTAATGTAAACTTGTATAGTTACAGAACTTCTAGTTAATTTGTTTTGATTTTAGTAGTAATACAAATTTACATTATTTGTTACATACTTGCATTTGAGAAACAAAACGAATTATTTATAAATCTTTGGGATATTACTTATGTAGAAAATAATCATGACATTAATAAAATATGTGGTTGTCCCAACTAATATTTCTTTAGCAAAAAATATTTTAGTAAGGATGATTTTACCATCATCTTCATTGGTGCATGGTGAGAAATCTAAAATGTTTAATTGATTGAACTTTAAGAGATGACAAAAAAAAAATATAATTCTATCTAAACAATTTGAACTTAGAAAAGTTCTTGATGGAAGAAATTTCAAAGCTTTCAGATAAAGAATTTGATCCCACCATTTTAGCAATTGTAGATGCATGTAATTACAACGATTTTATATGCAAGAACAATATCTTGAATGTACAAGACAACACATTCTATGAAGTGTGTAGTTCAATCAAAAGTGTAAATGTATTATGAAAAGATTTGGACCAAAAGTAAAAGGAAAACGATGTTGATAAGACAAAAAAATCCATTATAAACCCCTGCGTAAATGTAGGACTAAAAGTAATAAAATCTCGACGAGTAATGAAAACCTGGGATGAAAAAGAATGGATAAATGGTGATAACAATAATAATAAATATGATGTATAATGGAAGGGATGACCTTTATAAAAAAAATATAGAAGCATTGTTAAGGTTAAAATAGGGGTTTTAAACTTTTGCATAAGATTCATAACGTCGACAAAATCGGTAATGTGTTTTAATGGATAAAAGAATTTAGAGAGTTTAAAATGAATGTGTTATAAGAATGAGAAATAATTCTTAGGAATTATATTGGACATGAAGTATGAAATTTAAAAAGAATTACATATAAAAGTATTGATGTAAACCTGAATAAAATCGGTAACGTTACTACGAACCAGTAATAAGTCTGTAAATCAAATAATTATGAAAAAGGAAAAATAAATATACTTGGGATAATAAAATGGTCCCAAGTATTTATTAAAATAATTGGTACTAAACTATAGGACATGGCTCTTAATTAAACTATAGGACCAGATTAAAATTTTACGAGTAGCCTCGTGACATGTTCTTATATCATGGGTTAAAATTTCAGGAAAATCAGAGTTTATAATAGACTCGCGATTTAGAGTAGCATCTGGGTAGCTTACACTAAAAATATAAGGGACATTAAATGAAGGACAAAAATGTAAATAACCATAAAATGAATTTATAAAGGGTTGTTTCTAGTAGAGATGGCTGAATAAGAGAGGGTGAGAGTTCTTCAAATTTTCTTAAAAATCTTTGCAAAAATCTCATTTGAACACATAGATTGAGAGATTAAAAGGATTGGATGAAAATCTAAGCTAAGAAAATAAAGATAAACTAAGGGATTTATGTTCTTGGAGTGGATGGTTTTGAAGGAAAGATTGGAGGGAGAAGAAAAACTTGTTTTCAACATCTTTTTCTTTCAAATTTCTTGTGTTTAAGAGCGAAGCTTTTATTCGAGTTGGTTTGAGTTTATTTTTATGTAATGATATATTTTGATTAGAAAATGCATTATGGAATTTGAGTATGAATGAATGCTTGTTTATATGGTTGATATTATGTTTAAATGATATTTATGGTCATTAAATATGAATGAATAATGATTCAATTTGAAGCAATTGAAAATAAAACTTATTCTCTCCTTTACAAGGGTTTCAGCCAATAATATAAAAGTGAGAATGGAATTATTTGATGAAATTGTTGTGTGGATTATACTAAATATATTATCATGTTCATTTTGGAATATATTATCCTTTACAAGGGTTTCAGCCAATAATAAAAAAAAAGTGAGAATGGAATTATTTGATGAAATTGTTGTGTGGATTATACTAAATATATTATCATGTTCATTTTGGATTGTAATATATCTTGTTTTAAACATGTAAACTTTAATGGTTAACTTTTGTTTGTAGAGACATGAAATTAAATGTCAACTTTTTATACATGTATGCTAAGTTTTATATAAACTCTTAAGCCTTGTAATTAATGATAGTGGGATCAATTGAAATTATAGGTAAATGATTGATGTAGGTTATGATCCATGATGATTGGATCAAGAAATTGAGGATGTGTATAGAAGTGAAACAGGTTTATGTCGATAACTTGGGACATCATGTTATAAGGGAAATTCTGCCAAAATTTCGATTGAAATTATGGTAGAGCATGTATTAATTTGAAATAGGCTAACATTCATGTAGGAAAAAATTCAAGTATCTCCATAATTATGAATGTGTTTTGTCATAGAAAAATTAGGACTGTTACAATTTGTTTTTATTGCTAATTCATATATACCGAAAAATACTTCATGAGGAAATCTTTTATCATATATTTTGACATTATTATTGAAATTCTTTTAAATGGAAAGCATAAACTTTATCAAATGATTTTTTTGTATTTTGTTCACATTAAAAGCTTTCTATCTATTTCTAACTAAATGGTTAAGTAGTACTTTGGATGAGTTGTACATGACTTGTTTTATACTCAAGAGTTCACATATCCACATTTCAGTTCAACACAATGGTTAGATCTCTTTGGTTTAGAATAAAACTAAATTGACCTGAACATTTGGTGAGCTATTATTGAATATGAACAAATTCATGCCAGAGTGTTAATTTTCTATCTCCATTGTTTAGAATGTAAAGAACAACCAACCTCACCACATACCCAAAAAAAAGCTTGATCCAATGGCGAAAGAGAACCAAAACGACCGACAACCTAGACTGCCTTGTAGGGTGTTTTTTTCCAGAATATTTTTTTATGAAAATTTCTCTTAAATAAAAAATGATCTTGTGAATCACTCCACTCAGATTGTAAAGGGTGAGGAGAAGAATAATATATTATAAACAAAGATCGATCTAAATATGGATTTCAAAGATATGGCTGCCAGAATGTACTGCTTCCTATAAGTTTTATATCTAGCTTCTTTGTTTTTTTTTTCTCTAAGATTTTGGCCAGCTTTCCATGGCTCTAAGAGAAGTCAGCTATCAATTTCTTATTCACTCATAATTTTTTTTTTATTATATTAGTATTCAATGTTAAAGAATATTTGTTGAAGAATAATTTCTAGTAATGTTTTAACTTTAAAAGTGAGTGCACCACACTTTTTATTACTCTCCACCTCTATAAGTTTTTATTACCTTTATTAATTGATTTTTAAATTCGTTATTATAATTTTAAACATTTTAAAACCGTCATATTTGCTTTAAAGGATATAAGTATAACAATTCATTAAGCAATCATATATAAAAATAATGTAATATTGTTTTTCTACTTCTAGTTTGTATAAATATTAAATTACCAATATCCAAGAGAATAAATATAAAGGTTTATTACTTCTTTTCATTGTTTTAAAAGAAGGTTTTGCAAATTTTTCAAAAATCATACTTGATAATAATTCAAGATTAATTAAGATATGTTTAAAATTTTAATTCACATATTCTAACTTGTCATACCACATATCATAATACTCATGCAAATAAGAAAAAAGACATTCTTATTATTATTCATCTTATCATTGGTTATAATGGTCATTATATTCAATTGAAAAGACTATTACTAAGATAACCTTTTATTATAAATATTATATTTTTAAATAGTATAAATGTACCCCTCACAAATATCATTTTAAAATTATTTTTGCTCAATAATAAGTCAAACACCAAGTTTTTCCTAAGGTGGAAAGCTTTTTTGGAATTCATCTTCGATAAAACCTTTCCAATGATTAATACCTTAAATGTTGATGAATTTTTCAAGTTACAAGTGTTGGCCATCTATTTGTTTGTGAATAGAATTACCTTCTTCTCTGCATGTATATGTCTTCTTATACTAGTATTAACCTATCATTGTTTATGATTATTGATCTGGTTAACTTTAAAAAGAAAAATGAACAAATTTATTTTTAAAATTTTATTTATAAAGTGATTAACCTTGATGATATTCGCTCGAGCATTTCATTTTTTTTTAAGGTTCCCTTGATGAATTTTATTTCTAAAATCCTTTGCCAGATGTCCAATCTTACTGTAGATTAAGCATTTTCAATTGATGTGGCGTATATTTTGAAACCATTTAATAAGACAACTCTAATGTTTCCAGGATCTGACTCAGCATTCCAATACCACAATTATTTTATCTCAAAAAACCTTCAGCATTGAAGCTGCTTTCATTACACATCCTGTGGACTGTGGGGAAGCTGGGGTTTTAGTAATTTCATTTATATATTATTAGAACAGCAAAGATTCTAAGAATAAGCACAAGTGGTTCTCATTTCACTTCTACTGTACATATACATTACGCATTGCCTGAAGACACCTACATAGATTCTCTTTGATTTTAGGTTCCTATCCAACTGGAAATAGACATCCCCACCTCTCTCTGCCTACTTTTTATTTGTCGCATTGTTGAAAGTTACCCAGGCCCTTTCAAACCCCTTAAAATGACAGCATCCCCAGTCTAGTGTCTCCAAGGTAGCCTTACTTTCACTAACTTAATGGTTGACTGTCCTTTTCTTGAAGTAAATGCTCTCCCTTCGGTGGTTACTATAGCTGTTTTCCTTCTATCATCCGTTCCAAACCTGAGAAAACCTTTACTATCAGCATGTAATAATATATTGGAAACTACAGAGGTTAAGAGTAAAGGGTGTTGAAGAGAAGTAGTGAATCTTAATGCATGTTTATTTGTCTGTCAAAGTTGTCCACTTGTGGTTCAATCTGTATTTAACCTTGTCTTTGATGGACTAAGAAGCTACACGTCTGCCTTCTACAGGCTTCTTTCCTTGTCCTTTCTCTGTCATGATTCTTTATTAAATAAACCTAATATTTCCTAAATCAATAACATTTCAAGCAATATATATGACATCCAAAGTAGCGGCCCATAGTTTGCAGGATCCTGCATGGGAGGTGGAAAGCCTCAAGATGGGGCAAATGACAGAGAGTCCATGGTGTTGGGGAACATGTTCCAATTAAGTGATGTTGCTATTTGAATTAATTTACGGTTTAACCTATAAACATGAAAATCTGTGTTTCATGGGTTTTGACAGTTAGCCTGGAGGAGCTGTTATTTCTTCTCATCAGCAATTATGCAACTAACTGTAAATTGGGAGGGATAAAAAACTGTTGCACATGCTCAAAGAACAAGAGAACAAATTAAGAGACATGAATTATAGATCATGATTTGACAACTGATGACATTATCGACAATTAGGCTTCTGTTTCAAATCAACCTGAAGAGAATCATGTTGTTGATGCTATAAGAGTTGTGTAAAAAGTTGAAAATGATTAGTTGGGGAATCCTACGCTTGACAAAGCTGTCATCACTGTTTAGTTGACATAAGTGTCATCCATGTGGGATCACCGGATAATACTAGGACAAATTTAATGATATCCTTCGCCACTTTCTTCTCTTTTCATGACCTTTCCTCTTGTCCATTAAATTCCTCCTTCGATCTGTCTTAAAGAGTAGGTTCCTACAAGCCACAACATCCTTTTTCAGCCTCCACCATTGTAAGCTTCCCATCTGACCTTAGAGCGCAGCGCCCTGCCATGACTTTCCAAAGTGATGGAGCAATTGAGAATTTGCTCAAGGATCAAAATAGTGGACCAAAAGATACTCAAGATGATAATTTAAAGGAGTGGTTGAGTCTAAGCCTGGGAAGAAATAAGCCTGCTGCCACAGCTGGAGATTGTGATCCTGAAGCAAAACCTGCTGCTAGCAATAAGGTATTTTCATGTAATTTTTGCATGAGAAAGTTTTATAGCTCACAAGCCTTAGGGGGTCACCAGAATGCGCATAAAAGAGAAAGAGGAGCTGCTAAGAGATTACAATCTCATAGAATGATGATGACAACAATAGGATTCTCCTTCAATTCTCTTTCGGCTCGATCACTTGGCGTCCAACCTCACTCTCATGTGCGTAAGCCCAGCAGCGAAGCTGCGTCTAGCATGGTAGCAAGATTTGGTGATGCAAGTAGTGATTTTGGACTGGCTTAGATACCCTTTATGGTTGAAGAAGCAATGGATTCGATTGGCCAGGAAGCTTTCATGTAGACAGAATAAAAGCATCAGATGTGAACAAAGTTGACTTAAATTTGAGGTTGTGATCGCCTCAATTTGAAATTTTCCTCCCCCTTTGTGGTCTTTTTCGTATTATTGTCCATGTAATATTTCAATATGCTCATCTTATCAAATAAGGATCACACAAATCTAGATGCATTTTCTTTACTCGAACACACCCTAAAAGCTTATGAAATCCGTGAATACTTCTACTTTCTACTTGACTAATTAGCACTCCAAACGAAATTTACGACTCAAATTGCTTTTTCGTTTGATTGTCTGAAATGAGTAGCAAAAACACTATACATCTATATATATAAAAAAATTATTAATTGCTATAATGAATATACTTTTTTGCTCTTGAAAGAAAAAATAAGATGTCTTAGAGTTGAGAGTGATTCAATCTTTTTCCATGGTCCAATGATCATTAATGAATTGTCCAAAGATATATGCATCTTTTAAAAATTCTCAAAATAATTAAATTACCACTACAATTAAAAAAAATTAAAGTTATTAACTAAGAGTGTTTTTGTTTTTTTTTTAAATACAATAAAAACACATCTTTACCATTGGAATCAAGAAAAAACAAGTCATTAGCCTTGGGGTCTTTTGGTCTTTTCATACGTGTTTTTTGTTAATTACAAAACAATTAAAGGCAATTTGGTCTTTTTAGGATGATTAACTAATATTAAATTTAAAAAGCTATTAGTTTATGATATCCACGTGCCTACATCATTTGGACAACGCCTCTTAGTGGTAAAGGATGGTCATTCTCCTAGGCATGCCCTTAGGAGAAAGCTCATTCTCATGGACGTATCAAGTGAGGATGCTCTTTTATTTTGGCATGCCCATGGAGGGATGGTCATTCCCTTAGGCATGCCTAGTGAGGATCCTCATTCCCTTAGGCGTGCCCTATAGAGGATGGTCATTCTCTTAGGCATTTCTAGAGAGGATGGTCATTCTTATAAGCGTGCTCACGGGAGTATAGTCATTCTTTTAGGCATGACTAAGGAGGATGCTCATTATCGTGGGCATGCCAAAGGGAGAAAGGTCATTCCCTAAGGTGTTTTCAAGGGAAGATGGGTCTCTCTCTTAGCTGTGCCTAAAGGAGGATGGGTCATCCCTTGGTTGAGACTATGAGAGGATGGTCCTCAAGGTTTTTTAGACCCGTTAAATTTAGATTTATCAGGTTGAAACATGACTTATGAACTAAAAAACCTATATTTATTCACCATTGCATGTATATATGTTATGCCAATAGGATCAGGTAAGAAATTTGTTCATCATTACACATCATATTTTTTTCTCTAATGTGTAAACCAAAATTTATAGATTTCAAGATCTTTTACATGAGTTTTATATAAAAAGAATGACCTAACATCTATTAATCATTGAAAACCATAAATAAGAAACGCAACAATTGTCTGCTAGAGGTTCATGGTTTCTGATTTGACACACTCAAGAGAATAAAAGTTCATATAAGAATATACAAGGAAAAAGATTGATGATTCAATCAAAGTTTATATCATGATAATGTCACAAGAACAAAAATCAAAATATAATATCGTACCTAGTTTTTTAGAGTTAGATCTTTTAGTTTAACAATTCAAGACTGAATGAAAGTTGAGTTATGGGAACTAAAACAAACTTTGTTGTTTCTTTGACATTGTTATTGTTAAATCAGAAGGAAATCATTGGTGCTTTATCACATAATAACACATAGCTAACCACAAACTCTAGTACCAACTACTAACCATATTGAAAATAATTATCAAGTACCCAACTTCATGAAGAATAAAGCAAGTTCAAGCTCAAAGATAATGCTTTTTTCGTGAAGAAAATCATCATACATTAAAATCATTTTGAATCTCCAAAAAACAACCAAAGCAATACCTTGAACCTTAATTAACAAAACCCCAATTGAACAACGGTTACCACTCACAAACCCATATACAAAAACCTATAAAAATTTCACAAACTAACCATTCTTAAATAGCTACAATCTTCATTATTTCCACCTAACATTTCTTCAAAACATCTAGATAAGAACCAAAACATGGATAAAAAAAATAAAAAAAAAACTAAAAGGAAATTGAAAAAACACATAAATTGTGATATTAAAGGGAGGGTTTTACAAAACTTAAGTAATGGATATATAGAGAAAGTGTGTTGTGTCGCCTTTTATAGGGGAGAAAGTGTCGTCGCCACTAATAAAAAATAGAGAGAAAGAGAGAACACGGATCATCTACTATAAGAGTGACAAAGTGATGCGAACCCTGGCGGAACTTAATGAAATTCACAAACCCAAGATTTATTTAATCCAAGTTTGAGTATGAAATTGATCTTATCATAATGGAAGACTTGTTCCAAGGCAACAAGACTATAAATCACTCAATCATAACGCCTATACCAGAAGACAAGCAAAAGAAGTATAAAATCACTAGCAAAGATTGGTCAATTCTTTGAAAAGTTGAAGTTCAATAAAAAAACAAGAGAGACAATATTTTATTTTGGAAAAAAAATTCTCTCTTGAAATATTTTTCACAAAGAGTACTTATACTAGAAAGCTAAGTAATCCTAGTTTCCCTAATGGGTCACACATAAATCCAATTTAAACAATACCCAAACCAAGCTAAAACTAGCCCAACTAATTAAAATAAATAAAATAAACAAATCTGAAACTTAAACAAGTGTTGCCACACAAAACAAAGATAGATCAATAGCCCAACTAATTAAAATAAGACAAGGTCAGTTTTTTTCATAATCTACTAACAACATCAAAACCCAACTTTAAATGAATGGTTCTCTCTCGTATTTATTCATTAGAAGGCGTGTCATATATCATTGGAAAATTATAGAATTCTAGTTTCCATCACAACTGGATTCGCATTTAAATTCAACATGTAGCTATAGTTATGATCAAAACAGTAACGAAGGGTCAAACTATTCAATTTGAGTCTTCTTATCTGAATTCTTATGTAATGGTCTTGATTCTACCAACAAGCCCTTCTTGAACATGAATTAGATTAATCAAGACTTGCTCTTCATTATTTATTACCCTCTTGAAGTCCACCTTAGCCCATGTATCTCAAAGAAGTCCATTGAAAACCTCTTTGAACCTCTCAAATTGATCCAATATGTTATCGTCTCAATATTTTTTTAAAAATGATGTCATCATGAATATACAGGGACACGTTATGGCAGTTCATACGTAATTTAATTTAAAATATTGGCTAGGCAAATAATCGAGTTAAAAGGTTTCAATTTGGTATATTAGGTCAAACTTAATAACAATACTAAATAATTTCAGGTATTCTAAATAATTTTTTTTATGTTCAAAAACATTTTAGTCTAATCCACATGAGAATTTTTGTAAATCAATCATATTTTTGTTGTTGCAATGTTTTATACAACAGAAGTATCTTCATCTATTTATTTGAATTTATACTTCAGCGAGATGATAGTATAAAAAAGAAAAAAACACCGACCATCTAGTATATGAGAGATGCAGTAATATATCCATTTTTGTAGCTAGTTATCTTTGAACTATTTAGAGCATCTCCAATGCAAAAAGCTAAATTGAAAAGCCAAATTGATAAAATAACTTTTTGAATGGTATAGATATAGCTTTTTTGATTATATACATTCCAATGATAAAAAGCTATTTAGAAAAACCATTTATATTTTAATATATTTCATGTTAAATTAATTTTAATATAATTATATAACTAATTTAGATATTTTATATATAATATAATTATGATGTTATTAATTATATAATTAATATGAGTAATTTATAAAAGTAATATAAAATTAATGAAATAATATGAAAGTTAAAGGATATAATTTAAAATTAAACTTAAAATTTATTTATATGAATATTTTTAATTTTCAGTTTTATATGTTACTGTTAAAAATTTAATTTTTTAAAAGTAAATTCAAATTCAAACTTTGAAAAAACCACCAATATTTTAAATTTTGATTTTCAATTTTTTTTAAAAAAAATTCATGCTTTGAAAAAATGACCGCCACCATTTTAAATTTTAAAATTTCAAATTTTAAAAAAATAACTATCAACATTCAAAGATTTCAAAATTTGAAAAAATAATCCATCTATAAATATTCTCATATACCTTAACATTTTTTTCTCATCATTCCATTTTTTTTTCTCCAATCAAAAATATATTTCATTAAAATTCATCATGAATCATTCTAATTTTAATTTTTATGATGCTTTTGATTTTGATGATGACACTCCTGTGTTCGCTTTTCAAGTTGTTATCGCTGTGATTGCTGAAGAAAAATTGAATAATCAAGGGTGGACAACAGGGTATCGTGACTCTATTCTTGGTCACAATATTGTCAATCGTAATAGAAAAGAAGGTGAGTTAAGATTATATAATGATTATTTTGCTGAAAATCCTAAATTCACTGAAACTCAATTTCAAAGAAGATTTAGGATGAGTCGTCATTTTTTTCTTCGGATCGCAAATGTAGTGGAAGCTCATAATCCATATTTCAAACAAAGGACAGATGCTTTTGGTGTTCTTGGTTTATCTTCCCTTCAAAAGGTAACTACAGCTCACAAAATACTTGCATATGGTATTCCTGCAGATCTTACTGATGAATATCTTCAAATTGGAGAAAACACTGCGATAGAAAGTCTTGAAGCTTTCGTCAAAGCAATCGTAGAAGTTTTTGGTGATTGGTATCTAAGGGCACCAAACGAGGCCGATATTTGTCGATTATTATCAATTGAAGAGCAGCGTGGATTTCCATGGATGTTAGGGAGCATTGACTGTATGCATTGAAAATGGGAGAGATGCCCAATTGCATGGCATGGGATGTATACTGGTCATTGTCGTGAACCAACTATAATTCTAGAGGCGATGGCTTCACAAGATCTTTGGATATGACATGTATTTTTTAGAATGTCTGGATCATTAAATGATATTAATGTTCTTGATCGGTCACCTATCTTCGCTGCACTTGCTGAAGGTCGTACTATTCCTGTCAATTATACAATTAATGGGCATGAATATACAATGGGATACTATTTAGCAGATGGGATTTATCCTAATTAGTCAACTTTTGTTAAGACAATCCTAAGGCCATTAGGAGCAAAGAGAAAATATTTTGCAAGTAAGCAAGAGTCTGCAAGAAAGGATGTGGAGCGGGCATTTGGGGTGCTCCAATCTTGTTTTGCAATTATATGTGGACCTATTCGATACTGGGATGAAGAAACACTTGCAAATATTATGAAAGCTTGTATAATAATGCATAATATGATTATTGAGGATGAAGGAGCAATGAACCTTGGATTTAACCATGAACGTGAAGTCAATTCCTTTATATCAGTGTCACATGGTGAAATACCAGAACAATATGATTTTCTTCAAATTCATAATCGAATTAGGGATAGAGCAACTAGCTCTCAACTACAAGAAGATTTGGTTGAACATTTATGGGAACAATATGGTAACGAGTAGAATCATTAGCTTTGAACTTCTTATGTCATCATAATTTTCAAGTTTTTTATGTTTTTTTTCATTATGGTTGTTATCTTTTAAGTTAATTAATCCTACTTATTGTTGTTAAGTGTTAGAAGAACTTCAAAAAAGTATTATGAATTGATACCACTTTTATAACAATATATTTAAAATAACCAAGAAATTTCTAAATATTTAATTAAAAATACATTACATTAAAAAATAAATAAATCTAGTTAGTTAAAAATACATTACATTAAACAATAAATAAATCTAGTTAATTAAAAATTAAAACCCCTCTTTTGCATAATTTCTAACTTTCTATTTTGAAAATACGCTGCAGAAATTGGATCCAAATTAGAAATATCCATTTTCATAATTTGTTCTTCTTTCTCATTCCTGTCCAATTCTTGTTTCTCTTGACTTTGTTGAATCATCATAGCTTGTGGCTCTAACGTAATTTTTCTGTCTTGTTTCTTCTGATCCTTAATTTCAACTAGAGTATCCCTGAATTGTTGTAAGAGATTTGTTACAGTTGTCTCCCCAACTTTATCTTTTCCTTGTTTACGTTTAAGTCGTTCCTTTGCAACCTTCTAACCAATTGGTCTATCTTGATAAATCAACAGTTCACTGTCTTCTCCTAAACTAACATAATCAGGGGTAGATGGAGCTGATGAAGTCGAACTTGCATTGACATGACTTTTTTGTTTCTTGTTTGACCTTTGATGTTGACTTGCACGCTCAAATTGCCATTTGGGTTCTTTTCTTAAGATAACCCAATAATATTTTAGTTGAAATCGTTTGCCAACGCAAAAGGCATATATTTGTCGAGCACATTAATCTGGTAAGTAAAAAATTAGAGAAATTAAATAATGTTAAAATATATGTTAAACAATTTAACATGAAAATGAATATTAAAATTACCCTTGATTCTTCGGTCATTTCACTTTGCTGACGATTTTCAATTTGAGTAACAAATCCAACAAATTTACCGACTTCTCTATTTATTTCTTGCCATCTATTTGAGATGCTTATTTGAGAACGATTATTCAAGCTTCCTCCATTCTCTACAAAGTAAGCATGTACTTGAGCCCAGAACTATTTTGTTTGTTGTTTAACTCTTGTAATTGGATCTTTGCTTGTATTTAGCCATGAAGAAACAAGTAAACAATCTTCTTCTAGTGAGAAGTTTTTACTTCTTTGTAATTTTTTTATTGTATGGACATTTAAATTCGAGTATATTAAGTCATCAATTAATTGATTAGAATCACTTGGTTGAGAGAGAATATATTCTGACTCACTCATAAGAAAGTTGGTGAAAGAGATAGGAAAATTTGAATCCATCTACATTAAAAAAAAAAACCTCAAGTTAAAACCTTATAAGAGAGTGTAAAAGAAGCGCATATTCAATGTCTAGCAATTTTATAGTTTACATACATGTGAATTAAAAAAAAAAACCAAGTTTCTTCCCTTGCTTTTAAAGAAAAAGAATGTTGATCAACAACTATAAAAATAATCATTGACAACGATAACTTCATTTTAACTATTTCTACATAAACATGTAGAAATAACTTTTCACATATTAAATAGCTATTTTAGCTCTTATTTTCTCTGCTGAGTTGTAGTTGTAAAGTAAAGAAAAAAAAGTTTAAAGTACATATTTTTAAATTTAACTCTTTATTTACCTTTCCGGTTGGAGATGCTATTTTAAGGATTCTCAAACAGGTATTGAGTTGTGAAGGTTTAGAAATTTCATAACCAATTCGTTAAACCTAATTGAGGATTTATTTTTAATATTGTGGGAACCAAATTGAGACAAAACATTCTTTAGTGGCTTAATTGAAACTTAGGTTATAATCGGAGACTAATTTGAGAATTTAAAACCAGAAGAAAGAGGTGTCAACTTGAGGAGCGAGATAGCTCATTTGTACCAGAAAGACTTTGCCAGTTTTTGAAGGTTAAATAAATATAAATATTATTTCAATTCACGCATTCGACGCTGCCTTCCTTCCGACACACCCTCCTCCCCTCTCCTCTCCGTCGCTTGAGCTGGAACCGTATTCTTCACTCATCTCCAACTCACTATTTCACTCACTCATGGCGCGACTGATTCAACTCACCATCCTTTTCATTCAATTTTATTATTATTATTACATCACCACCACCGCACACGGCGTCTCTTCCAATGGAACCACCTTCCTCCTCGACAGTTCCCGCTCTGCCATGATATTACCGCTCTTTCTATCTCCTCCAAATCCGTGTACAAAATTCTCCAGTACGCGTCGCCTTCTCCAGAGATCCAATGCTAATAATGCTCTGCCCAACGCGCGCATGAGACTCCACGATGATCTCCTTATCAACGGGTATTATACAACAAGGCTATGGATCGGGACGCCGCCACAGAGATTTGCGCTGATTGTTGATACAGGCAGTAGTGTTACTTACGTTCCATGTTCTTCTTGTGAGCAGTGCGGCAGGCACCAGGTATCTTTTAATTTTTATTAAATTTGAGAAACAAAAATGTTTTTGTGTTGGAAGTATCAATTAAATAATGGGAGATCTAGTGAAAAACTATGAGCATAATTCAATTTGAATGAAAGGAGTAAGAGCGTTGTAAGATTTGATGGTCTTGTGCCATCAGTGCAGTGGTATAATTAGTTGAGATTAATGGGCAGGAGTCTTTATAAGGACCTGCGTGTAAAACATGCTGACAGAGTCGTTGTGGGATAATATAGTTTTCCTCTCTTTTCTTTTGCTTTCATCGTTTTGGAGGATGTCCAACATGCTTCTGTAACGCTGGAAATGTTCCTTTTCTTTTTTAATAAAGTTTTTTTCTTTGCTATTTTTGTTATCTTTCACCAGGATCCAAAGTTTCAACCAGATTTGTCAAGCACTTACCAATCTGTAAAGTGTAATATAGATTGCAATTGTGACGATGAAAAGCAACAATGTGTTTATGAGAGACAATATGCTGAAATGAGTACTAGCAGTGGCGTTCTTGGTGAGGACATCATATCCTTTGGCAATCTAAGTGCACTTGCTCCTCAACGTGCTGTTTTTGGTTGTGAAAATATGGAAACTGGTGACCTTTACAGTCAGCATGCTGATGGCATAATGGGACTGGGTCGTGGGGATCTTAGTATTGTGGATCATCTTGTTGATAAAGGTGTGATTAACGATTCATTCTCATTATGTTATGGTGGAATGGGAATTGGTGGAGGTGCGATGGTTCTTGGTGGTATATCGCCCCCTTCAAACATGGTTTTTAGCCAGTCTGACCCAGTGCGCAGGTGTGTTGTTAAAGATTTTTTGTCTTAGAGGTATAACACTTTTCAAACTTTCCTAACAAATACATTTGGCACTTCTCCCTTATTTACTCTAGTTTCGGGATGGCAACAGTCCATATTACAACATTGATCTGAAGGAGATACATGTTGCGGGAAAGCCATTGCCTCTAAATCCTACAGTGTTTGATGGAAAACATGGAACTATCCTGGATAGTGGTACAACATATGCTTACCTACCAGAAGCAGCTTTCGTGTCATTTAAGGATGCTGTAAGCTACTTTTCTTTGACTTTTACCCTTTATTTCTTTTTTGGCTCTTTTTGTACAGAACTTTAGTGGAACTTTGTTTCACAACAATATTCTGTTGGAGAATCATTTTTCTGTATGCTAAATAACATGATAAGGTTGAATGAGCTGCCTGCTATTTCTCCTTGACATTGTTAATGAATGGTGCATTTCGAGTAGCATTCAAAAAAAAAAAAAAGAAGTATTTGCATCTATCTAATATTATGGCAATATATATCACCAAAAGTATTTGCATCACTAAGTCCATCTTATGAGAACAAATTTTGACCAAATGGCAAGATATGTTTATTGTCTCTCCTAAACATTCAAGGTTGGTTGAAGTTCAACATAATTATTCTTAAATTCTTAATCCATGTATTTCAAGGAATGATTGCTAAGCATTTACTTTAATTCTCATCTTCTTTCTTTTATCCTCTGCGTTCCAATGAAATATATTTTTGATACCTCTGATTTCACAATGAATGTGTACTGAATAAAGCAGATTAGTTTGATAGACTATTAATGATATAGTATCAATTTGTGATTCCTTGCTCTTGTAGTTGTTCCTAATATTGTGTTCGTTGTTACCATCTTTTGAGATGGGCATGCAGATTATGAAGGAGCTTCATTCCTTGAAGCCCATCCGTGGGCCTGATCCAAATTATAATGACATTTGCTTTTCTGGTGCTGGAAGGTATTGCATTTAGATAAATAGAAGGTTGTAGCTAAGTTCATCACTTGATTTTTATGTCATCACTGTTGTGTAGTTAACAGTGGTCAATAATTTTCTCTCCAGTGATATTTCCCAACTGTCAAGCTCCTTTCCAGTGGTTGAGATGGTATTTGGAAATGGGCAGAAGTTGTTACTGTCACCAGAAAATTATTTATTCCGAGTGAGTAATTGGTTTTTCTAGAATTTTTCTTTAAGAATGGTTGGGGGACAGAGACGTATATATCCTGTAAAAAGCTGCATGTTTCCTTGTTCCTTTTCTTTTCTCTGATCTCACTCACTACGCTATTTTATTTATAGTTACTGATTGAGTCCTTATTCTATTCACTTTGTTTTTTTCTTAGCATTCAAAAGTGCATGGTGCATATTGTTTGGGTATATTCCAAAATGGAAAGGACCCAACCACTCTTCTAGGAGGTATGCAAAATTGCTGAGCATGAGTTTTGATGATTTATTATATTATGCTCTGTGTTTGAAAATTTGCCCTTTTATTTTCCATCAGCAATATGCTGCAATGTATTCTTGAGGTATTTTTCTAGTCCTGAGTTGTGTTGGCTTGTGAACTTTTGTTTGTAACAGGAATTGTTGTCCGGAATACTCTTGTCTTGTATGATCGTGAAAATTCAAAGATTGGTTTTTGGAAGACTAATTGTTCAGAGTTATGGGAAAGACTTAATGTAGATGGTGCACCGCCCCCAGCACCTTCATCTTCAAATGGAAATAACTCAAATACAGAAATGCCACCTTCCATGGCTCCTAGTGACCAAAAACATTATGGTCTTCCAGGTATGTCAAGTTCCAGATCTCTGAGCAACTCCTATATTGGCAATGAACTTGAAATCATTGTATGAACATATTCCTTTTTGTGCTCACACCTATTGGAACTACTCTGGTTCTAGTGGCTTAGGTAGCACAACTTTCATGACTGGTTCAATATCCTAGCACTTCAGCAGAGTTTCAGTCATCGTGGGCTCAGATGAATTGAAACTTTTCCTGCAAATCCATGCATAGTTGTTACCATTTGTTCAATTTCAAACACATTAAATTTCTTGCATTTTTATTTAAGGAAATTTTACAATTTCAAACTTTTTTTTCTGTAAGCCAAAGCATTTGGATTTGTCGTGGCAATTTGGTCTTTTGTTATCTTCTTTCACCATATTCCTCATTTAGTAAAGATATACTTTTAGGCTTAATTGACTGTGTATCCTTACAGCCAATTTGGCATAACTTGTGAGTGCCTTTGAGTCATTTAAAACGCTACTTTTCACATATTAGCTCTAAGAATTATGTTTATGAAATCATTTTCACAGCAATGTTGTAAACAACTTAAAGTCATAATTTTGTTTTTATTCCATATTGAGTCATGATCAATGAGTAGAAATCATGTATCTTTAAGTCATATTTCAAAAATTGCTTTTTCGTAATTCATTTCTGATATATTATATATAAAAAAATCTGTTTAACACTATTGTAAACAACCTTTATTTTATTTTGTTTTATTATTTTTTTTTCATATTTTAGATTTTGTTCAAATTTAAGTCATGATCATTGAGTGAAGAAATTTTGTTTTTGCCCCTGTGTTTTTCTACACAAATGAAGTCAATTTTGTCCCGAGTTTTTTTTACACAAGTTTAGTCAAAATGCTTTATAATTCTTCACTCATATTCTTACTCAAACAAAGTGAAAATGCATTATAAGTTCTTTGTTTGCTTACATAATATGCATAGAATAAATAATCCATTTTATGTTAAAAAAGATGATGGTAAGTACTTGAAATAAACCATACCCAGCAGCCTCCTGGAACAGGAGGGATTAAGTTTCATGCCATGAAATATTGGTTTGAATTGGGCCAACACGTAAAAGAACATTTACAGAGAACTGTCCCCAAGTCTAAAGCGCTCTAAATCCTCACTCTATATTTTCGGTTGAGATGAATCAGGTTCCAAGATTCTGAAGTTATACTAGATACACTTGTTGACTCTTCAACAAATCATGTTTCCTCTTATGGTCTGTTATGATAGCTCAATCAAGATGCTTTCTGGTCATATTTAATGATTTACTTTCATGGACAGATGAAAAGAAAATTGGACAAATAACTTTTGAAATGATGTTGAATGTCAACTACTCAGACCTGAAGCTTCACATTTCAGAACTTGCTGAATCCATTGCTCAGGAGTTAGGCATTAACAGTTCACAGGTTAGACAAGTATTGTATTGGAATGCAATGCAGGTTATATTGCTTCATTGATGTAGATGCAAATAATATGGGAGTATATAATCATCTTCTCAATAAGGGAATAGAAGTTAGTTAAATAGCAACTTTGTAGTTCATACTGGCTTTGCTGAGGTTTGCTTTAGGAGGCCAATAATTTTAGGTGCATGATTTCAGGTCTATATTCTGAATTCTATGGAAAAAGGAAATGCTTCGTACATTGAATGGGCTGTAGTCCCTTCCGGATCTGCTGACTGCATTTCCAATGTCACTGCTCTTGTAAGTTTGTTTGTATGTTAGTACAGCTAGTGACTATGCCTAAAATTAGAACTGTTTGCTTGATGTTTTTGGTTTTCCCCACAGAGCATAATTGCCCGTGTTGCTGAATACCACATGCACCTTCCTGATACATTTGGAAGTTATCATTTGATTAACTGGGAAATAAAGGCTTCAGCAAAACGGTAGGTTATTTTTTATTTTGTTGACGGCTATTTCCCCACTTCACTTGGTTTATGATTCTTTTTGCTTCATTATTTTTATTTATTAACTGGGTTCATTTTAGTGACTTGTGTTCAACTCACCATGTCATATAGCATTGAGTGATGTCCTCGTATGTAAAATTTTATTTCATGGTTCTTGAAGATGTATATACAATCACCTGAGGGTTGTGGTTTTTTCTTTTCGTTAAAAAAATAAATAAATAAAGAAGAAGAAGAAGAAGAAGAAGAAGAAGAAAAGTTATGCTCATCTCATTTGTAAACTACTTTCAATATGGAAGTTGCTAAAGCACCTTATGGGTCGTTGCTTGCTTCTTTCCAGAGTTCTCAGCGTTCATATTGTTGGATTCTTTTCCCTCTAGTGGTTATTTTTAGCGTTTAGGCCTTACTACTTTTTGATATGGCTCGTGCCTCATGGTATTCTGTAAACATTGTGATCTTATCATATTATGCAGGACATGGTGGCAGCAACATTTTCTATTGGTGGTTTTAGCCAGTGTTGTTTCGTTTATTTTTGGATTATTAGCTTTTGGAATATGGTTTATATGGAGACACAGACAACGAGCATTGAATCCATACAAACCAGTCGATGCAGTAGTTACTGAGCAAGAACTGCAGCCGTTGTAGGCTTCTTGAGGGTCGATGAATTATTTTATTTATGCTGCAGTGTGTAAGAATTTTTTTGTTCTTTGATTCAGAAGCTGTAAATTCTGCAATCCGAGTGACCAAATTTCTCAAGATTTTATCAATAGACAAAACAGCCCTATCAACTGCTTTATTGTGTTATTCAGTAAACAGGGCGGTGTCAAAAGAATAGTTTTCAGTCCAAATTTTGTATTTTAATAGTCATAACTTCGTGTGTTGAGCAGGGGGGATTCTTTACTGTTCCTTTTTCAGAGCGTGAGGATTTTGGGTTAGCACGCCTTTCTAGCTTTGAATTGCGCGCGCGCGCGCAGGATTCAAGCTGGTGAGTGCCTGATTATTCAACCACTATGGGAATATAAACAGAAGTAACTACAATATATATATATATATATATATATATATATATATATATATATATAAACGATGATAGAGTTTACGAGATTGGGTTACTTATTTGAATAAATTTAGCTTATTTAATAATATAATTTTAAAAAAATTAACACCAATAAAAATATGATAACTAATTAGAAAAAAAAAAAACTTGTCAATATTATGGAAATATATTTTCTAAATATTCTTAAAAGGTTATAATAATTATATTTGATAATAAAACAAAAAAAATAAGAATATAATAACTTTATAAAGAGAAAAATTAAAAAAAAAATAAAACTCATTTACTAGTAAATTAGAAGGATGAAATGAAAAAAAAAAGATTTAAAAAAAATTCTAACTCAAGTCCGAATGTCAAGTTTATGGTCTAGTCGTGAGATCAATATAACTTCATACAAAAGCAATTGAAAATAAAACAATAAAGGTTAATTTTCAAGCAAACTAAATGATAAAAGATAAAACTAAAAAAAAATTCAAAAATATATTCAAAAAAATTCGAGTTAATTCGACTAACCTACGCCGAGACATGAGATTAAGATAATTTCATAGAAATGAAAGAGAAAAAAAATATAAAACTTAAGGTCCAATAACTTAATGTCAAATGATAAAATTGAAAAAAAAAACTTAAATTTTAAAAAATGACCTAAAAAACCAAAGTTAAATCTGGCAAATTTTTGAAACCCATGACCCGTGTAGAATCCAAATATGAAAAAATCATTAAGTAAAATTCTTAATCTTCCAAATATCAATGGATGAAATGGAAAAAAAATCAATAAAAAAGGATAAAATAAATAACAATAAAAAGAATGAGAACCAAACCTAATATAAAAAATTAAATGAAATAAAGTAATGAGGGAAAAAATTCAAAATTAAATAAATCAAGAAAATAAAAAAATAGAAATCAAAAGAATGAGGACCCAATTGGATAACAAAAACTAAATGAAATTAAATGCTAAAAGACGGAATTGAAAAAAAAATCAAATTCAAAAGGCATTAAAAGCAAAACAAATAGCAGTAGAGAAAAAAATAAAGTCTAAAATTGATACAATACAAATTGATGGGACACCTTTAATTTTTGGAAGGACAGGCATGAAATTTTAGGCGATGTGAGAGAAAAAAAGGAGAAGAAAATAATTCATTAGAGCCACATCGTCAATTATCTGCCGACACACATCTAACACCTAGAAGAGCTTGGTGCATTGCTCTTAATGCCACTGTGGAAGTCAGCGGTTTGGCAACTGGAAGACGTTGCACGCGCCACTTGAAGAGTGTCAGCATATTCAACACACTGGCATGGACGTCACACACTCCAACCCTTAGTCAACTTGATTATATATATAAAAAAAAAAGAATAAAAATATAAAAAAACCTTCGACATTAGTTATGTTTTTTTCTTCTAAAGATAAATTAGTTAGTGTTTTAAAAATTCAAAGAAGCCCTTTAATATTTTTTATGCTTTTACATGTAATCTATTCATTACACTGTGATTAAAAATGTTAAAAGACTGATTTATTTCTTGTGATTCTGATAATAATTAATGAATCATGTGGAAAAAACTATATTAATCAATTCAATGAATTTTCTTCAAAGAAGAAAATGACTATTACATTGTTCTAATCTGCATAGTATTAAATCTGGGTGAATAGCAAAAAACTAAGCACTCTTAGTTTTTTTTTTTTTACTTACAAAAATGATTTTGAAAAAAAAATTTATTTAATTTATGACTATTAAAATAAAATATTGAAATGATTTTAATTATTTAAATTTTAGAGTAAGAATATATTTATCTAGTCAAATCACTTTCTTTTTATTTATACATTTCTTTATTGTTTTTCAAATATCCAGACCTTTTCATCAATATAATGGTTTTTTTAATAAAAATTCAAAGCCATTTAAGTAGAAATTCAAAAGAATTGAAATGATATAAATTTACGAGGAAAAAATTATTTATATAGAGAAGACTCCTTTTTCATTACAAATTCATTTTTATTGACAAATAATACTTTCTTTATCTAAAGCTTATTATTTCATATAAAAACCTTATTAATACCTCAAAAGCAAACGAAAAAAATGTCTTGATTATTTTAATGCAATTGTATGAAAAAATAAAAAAAAATAATTTTACATATAATTATTTATAAAGTGAACGTTAATTTTTCCAGAAAAATGCTTTACTCTTATATGAAAACTAAGGCACACTAAAATCATTTTCTATCATTTTAATAATTTTATTCAAGAATAATTTTATATAAAAATAAACAAAATAAATAAATTGTGAAGACATCTGATTGGTATATATAAAAGCTTTAGGGACAAAAATTGTTTAAAATCAGTATTCTTCTTAAGTGATGTCCATAGTGTGCATGAGTGTAAGGGAATAATGGATTTCACTTTACAAACCTTAAAATCTTTTATTATTACTTATAATACGCATCCATCAAACATGTTGGTTATGCGAGATAATCCTTGCATTTCACTAATTGAATGAAAAGAAGTTTAATATCATTAATTTCATGTTTGTACTAAGAATAAATCATTCACATGTCATGTGATTAAAAACAATAGTTATTTACTTAGTAAATTAATAAAGAAAGCTAGAATTGACAATCAATTAGTAAAGAATGATAAAATCAACTATCAATCAAAAAATTAGAATTCTTATCAACAATTAATCAACCAATTTTTATGTAAATCAGAAAACAAAAACAATGCCTCCCTGTCTGTAATTCTTTCTTTTTTCTCTGCACAGCTACCCCGGTTATCTTCTTTTCTTTTATCTGCAAACCATGTTTTTTTTGCCTCATTTCAAAGGAAACAGTTGATACCTCATGGTCCCAGCTATGGAAGGACGAAAAGGAGCCACACCATCCTCTAAGTTGGAAAGAAATCACTGCTGATCACAGAATTAGAACCAAATATTCTGGTTTCCTATTTTTTTCTCATCCAAGATTGCAACTTAGAATTAATGTAATATTTATTTCCTAAATAGAGCTGCATGTTAGGCTATATAAGCCTCTTTTGCTAAGGGAGGGAGGAAAAAAAAAGAAGAAAAGAAAGAAAAAAAAACGCAAGAGAAGTAGGCAGTAGGAGAGAAAGAAAACGCAGAGAATAGAGGGACTTTCTTCCCTTCATTTATGGCGTTAATGTGAGATCGAGAAGCAGGTAGTAGAAGAGAGAAGAAAAAAAAGATGAAAAAAGAGAAGAGAAACAAGAAAAGAAGCAGGGACTGCCTTCTGGGTTGCTCCATTTTCTGCAAATAAAATCTGCAGAACAGGAGAGAAGAAAGTGCAGATAACCAGTTGAGAGAGGGGGACGAAGATTACAAAGGTTAAAACTCAAGAGATGAACAAAGAATAGGGGGGAAAGAGCTAGAACAGACGACAACACTGATCAACTAGCCAGCAAGCCTTCAACAGCGTTGCAGCTCCTTCATCTTCCTCCAGGTCTGTTCTCTTCACCTCTTTGCATGCATTTTCCTTTGTGTTTGTACTGCTCAAGTGAAATATAATTCATTTTAACAATAGCCGGGTCTTTTTAAATGCATTTTCCCTCTTGAATAGTGTCTTGGCGTGTGAATGCATCATCCCTGTACAAGCATGGTTTATCATTTATGCTTAAGCACTAGAATGTTTGTTGTAAAAAAAAATATTTTCTTGTGTGTGGCATACGGCCAATACCCTAACATGTTTTGAACGTTTTTTTATATAAAAAATATTAGAAGTTTTGAAAATGTGTTTTCTCATGGATTTCTTAAACACAACAAAACTTATTTTCTTGCATTTCTGGATTTTACAACATGTTTGTAAAACTCCAAAGGGTATTGGCCAGTATTCCAAAAAAATAAATAATCTTATTGTGGGGGGAATTCATCTATTATTCACCGTTAATGTTTGGATAAAGAAATCCCAAACGGATGAATATCCAAAATATTATTGGGAATAACTTGTTATTATTCATTTTTAATATTTAGATAAAGAAACCCTAAGTGGTAAATATCCAAAATAATGTTTTAGGAATAATAAGTCATCACACATCCTTGAAAGAAGTATTGATTATAATCGAGGACATTTCAAGTTTTTACTCCACAGTTTACGAGCCGTGAGAGTATGAAACACTAAGGCAAAAATAAGCTTTTAAAGTGCCCTGAATTTCCTTAGATTTCTAAATTTTTGTCCCTCTTCCTTGCGATTTACGAGTCACAAACTCTTGAAATACTAAGGGAAAAATGAGCTTTTAAAGCACATGGAATCTCCTTAGATTTCTATCTTAATAAATTTAGTTTGAATCAAACCTAGAAAAACTGATGGGATTAGAAAACGCCAACACCATAGCAATTATAAGGCAAACCAAATACCAAGCAGCTTACCTTAGGTAGGGCGTACTAGGGGTGCTAATATCTTCTTTTTACGCAACCAGTCCCTTGCCTTAGAATCTCTGAAAGATCAGTTAGGTTTCCTAGTGACCAAAATATTAGGTGACGACTCCCTTATTCATAAAAAAACAAAATACCCCGAAATCAATCGAGGATCGCCACGAGGGTGCAACAGTGTGAAGAATACAGGGGAGCAGTGGTGGCTAGTAGCTATTGGAAAAAGTGGAAGAGATGTTATAGGTGGTGACTATGGTTTTTGTTTCCAGAGAGATTTTTTTTCTGATCAATATTTCTTCTTGTTTTTTCCTTTATTTTTGTGTTTGTTTTTAGTGTATGTGTATGTTTCTAAGGTTTTTCTAGAGTAAGGTATGCCTGATGCATTTTCTTAGAATTTTCTAAGGTTTGCCTCTTTTTCCTATATGCCAATTTATAGTGTTATGATACCTTTTAAAATAGCCAAAAAAAAAAAGAAAAAGATTCTCACATTGTTTCTTCTTGAATTAAGATCTCTCTCTCTCTCTCTCTCTCTCTCTCTATATATATATATATATATATATATATATATATATATTTTGCTTGAATCTCCATTTTTTTTTTTTTTTCATATTTGTATGATCTTTCATTTTATTGTTTGATTCTCCATCATTTTACTCCTATTTTTCTTCCCTTCTTATCATTTTTCTCCTTGATATGTTTTTTCAAAAAATATATTAGAAAAATAAGAGATAAAAAATGGGTTTATGGTTTTCCAACTTTTTTTTCATTTTATGGTGAATTAGAACATTCATATTGTTGTCTAAATATACTTGATGATTATTCTAGTGACATAAAAGTTTAGTTTATAATCAAGCAAATTAACAAGAACATGGTAAACTTGTAATATTATGTTGAATTTGTTTAGATAAATTAACCAGAAATACTCTTTTTTATTTTTAGGAACCAAAACTGATAGAATTCTCTCTATTATTAACTTTAATTACACTTCACAGAACAATAATTAAACCTAATAGTTTTGATTTTAAAGAGTTGTAAAAACTATACAAAAATTGTTCAGGTTATAAAAAGTTAGTTTTGGAAAAAACTAAAGAAGTTGATTAAACTTAATTCATGGATTGTACAAGACAAGTTAAAAACAATTCCTTATAACCAAACCCAAGTCCAAAAATTAAGTTCATAAAAATATCTTTTTTTGTCCAAAAAATTATTTTATATCAAACTTAAATCCAAGTTTAAGGCATAAGCACAAACAGGGACAAGTCGGGCCATACGCATGTGGGTTTAAACCTAAAGCCCTCTTTGCTTAGGTCCCCTATCCTCTAAAAGTTTGAGTGTTCTTTGATTCTAATTTTAACTATTCACATTTCCACTAAATAAACAACAAGTGAATCTTGTTTATTTCATTTATTGGATAGAAGTTTTTGAAGGATTTTGGGTTTCTCCAAAACATGCTAATCAAGAGTTCTTTAAGATCAATTTCTCATTTACCTATGATTTGTTTAAATATTATTATTATCCCATATTAAAGACATATCAATGTTCTCTCATTACCATTAGCCCATTACCAAGCACTAGCCCATTACCAATTAATCTAGTTCCATCATCCATTACCGGGCACTAGCCTTATTACTGAGTAATCTAGTTCCACCGCCCGTTATCGGGCACTAGACCCATTACTGGGTCATCTAGTTCCATTGCTGATTATTGGGCACTAGCCCCATTACCAGGTTATCTAGTTCCATCGCGCATGACTGGACACTAGCCTCATTACCAGGTAATCTATTTCTATCACCCATTACCATGAACTAGCCTCATTACTAGGTAATCTAGTTCTACCACCTATTATCGGACACTAGCCCTATTACCGGGTAACTAGTATTGTTACACCTCGTGTAACAACCCCAATTATTTCACACAACATTCCAAGTATACATATTGTTTTGGATATAAAATTACATTACGAAGAAAAATATTCATTTCTTCCATTTACATCATTTGATTAAACAAAAAAAATACAAATAAATGATCTATTACTTAGCATGATGCTACGAAGTACTTGAAAATACAATCAGTTTTATACACAATTATTATTTACTATTATCTCTTCTATATATTTATCACATCAATTACTAAACAGTTAATTTCTTATTTTACCTTTAACCTTACAAATCAATACAATTAGCACAATTTAAAGACATATCAATGTTCTCTCTAGCCCAAATCAGGCATTTATTACATTACTAAATTAATTGGCTTCTCCAATTATCCATTTACTAGGTATTAGTTTTATTAACTAGGGTAACTAGTTTCTTTTATTGTCGATTAACCAAGGCATTAGTCCCATTAACTAGGATAACTAGTTTCTCTAATAATTTAACATTTCCCAAATAAAATCAAGATATATTTAAAGAAAATAATGATTACAATTTAAATAATATTTTAGTTTTAAATTGTTGAGCACCTACCTAGTACTCTGGTCCCACGAGATCCCTTCATGGAAGTTCTAGCTACAAATGCCCTTTTTAACATCTACGAGAGGTATCCTGATTAGTATACCAACAACTTATTTCATGAAGTTTATACCATGCATTAATATTAACCATATATATTTTTTATATTTTCACATAACAAATTCAAATTCTCACAAAGTCATTAATTCGAAGTTTAATTTCTCCAACTTATCCATTTAATTTAACTCAATCCTATTTATAAATTTCCTCACACCTTAACATTTAAAACAAAATGCCAAAACAATTCAATCAATCATAGTTACTTTCTTAAATCCTCCTAAATTCTTTAAATTATAAATTTCAATAATTTTAACAAGACTTGCTATCTTTCCATGTTCTTTTTTTTTTCAAATCATTATTCCAACATATTAGGTCTTAATATCATTATTTATAAACATTCACACTTTTCGCGCAATAACTTTAATATATACATGTAGTCTTTCAACTATAACTATCTTTACCTATACCCATTCATAATTTTTATAATAGTTCCTAGTTTCACGCATTTATAGATGCCATAATAGCCTATATTTTAAACACTTTTGGGCTATCAATGCAATCCCTAATCTCACATATTTATAATTGCCACGACAATCTATTTTCACATGCTTTTGGGTTATTGTTGTTTTAGCAACCCCTACACATGCAAGTTTATGGCTGTCACAACAACCTATATTTGTGCAATTATAAACCATCAAAAAAGCCCTACACACTCAAATTTTTATGGGTGTCACAACAACCTTTGTTCGAACATTTTTTAGCTATCATAATAGCCTTCACACATGTAAATTTATGGTTATAACACCAGTCTTTGGTTACATATTTTTAGGCCATCAAAACAGACCTACACACTTAAATTTATAGATGTCACAATTCTATTTCTTCTCTACACATTCAAGTTTCTAAATCTCACATATACACTTTTTTTACACCACACACAACTTACCAACATGCATTTTACATATATAATTTTTTTCTTTAAATACCACTACTAAAACCTTTACATTATCCTACCATTTATCATCATAAGATACACAAGCTTCAAGTCCATATCTTTCCCAAAATCCTTACATCCAAAATTTCCATAACGCACAAGGAATAAGGAAATTCACCCATTTTACTTAAACCGCCATTTCACATAAGTTACTTAAACTTACTCATCAAAATAACACAAATTTGCAAGGAATTCAAACAAAATTTTCATCTTCACCTAATACCTCGCATGGCCACCCCTAGGTATAGATTTTACCTAATATTTCTCTTTCAATAACTTTCATAATTTTTACTCTATCTAGTACTTAATTCATGTCAAGTTAATAATTTTACATTAAACACATTTTTTTCTTGATTTTTTCAAGAACTCTAATTTGGAAAGGTTAGGAATTTTACTTTAATTAGCCAAAATTCAAATCAACAATGAAATTAGTAATGAAGAACACTTTACCATTCAAATTTGTATCAAATTTCTTGATTCCTTGCAAGCTTATCTTCCAATCCATTTTTCTCCTTTAACAATTGTCATTTCTCTCTCTTTAATAGTGGACTCTCTCTCTTGTTTTTTCTAAAACCATCAGCCAACCCTCTAAAAGAAAGAGAACAACTATATTCCCCCGATGAAACCCATCTTTTTACACTCCCCAACTTATAAATTTAAGAAGAAATCTCTAAGTTTAAAGAAAATAATGAGACGAACTAAGGTTTCCTCTCTCTTATAGGAAAAAGAGTAGAGATTTTTTTTATTATTATTTACAAAAATATCATTTCTTAATCGATGTTTTATTTCATGTATTTTCTGACAATTGGCACTCTCAGAAGGCCTTTATGAACTCCAATTGCCATGAAAGTTTAACCTAAAATAAAAAAAAATATGTTAAGAGACTTATTGTAAAATTTTAACCTAATCCAATAGTCGAATTGAGAGTTATGGATGATAGCTTATGGTTGGCCATTAGGTACTTTTACACCAAAAATCTGAGTTTTTTATATTGCTTTAACTACTAAAATCGTCTATATATGACACAAATTTCCCTCCAATTTCATTCCCTTCCAAGTTAAATACTATGCGATGGCACATATGCTTACATCGGCAATCAAAGTCATTTGCGTGTAGAACCATACTTCAATTCATTTGAAAATTATAAAATACTTTTCTAAATATTTTCACTCTTAATTTGTAAAAACTCTCTATATTTATCACTAATTTATTAATTTTTGGGCTACCAGTCTACATTGTATCCTTTATATTCGTTGGGTTATATTTTCCTGATTCTGACACATTTTTAATAACGATTTTAAACTTACTATATCGAATTTCATTAAATTACATCCCATAAATATCACTTTCCTTTTCTTTTTTTTTTTTATCTCTTCCATTTAGTTTTTATTTGTATTTCTTTGTTTTTTATTTTCCCACCATTTTCATGCTTTTATTTTAAAGTTAACACAAGAACATAATTGATTTACTCACTTAATATAATATTTTTTATTATTAATTTTATAGATTTTTATCCAAGGATTTATATTCTTCCCTCCTTATAAAAATTTTATCCTCAAAATTTAAATTCATGTGTAAATTTAAGAGCAAAGTCAGGCGCTCTTCTTCTTATGCGTTGTTGTTCCCAAATCAATTTCTCATGACTAATATAATAATATTCATTACAATTACATTTTTTATCCTTTTTTTATTCAAAAACTCTTATACGACATTATTATCTTGGTCGCCCTTCGGCTTATTGCATTTACCGTAACACATAATTTCATAATATTTTTATTTGGATAATAATCACAAATAACTTATTATGTAAACCCTATTTTCATATATTACTTCATTTATGATTTCCCAACATCCCTTTATCAAACTTATCAATTTGTACTTCATCGATTTCGTGTCCTTTTACTTAATTTTAATGACAGGTTTCGTAGAAATTTTTATAGGGATTTTTTTTATAAAATATTTTTGTTTAATAAATTTTATTTTTATTTTAGATTCATAAATCAAATATTAAATTCGTTAATCTAATATTATAAAAATATTAAAGGTAAATTAAGTTTTTATTAATAATAAATATTTATTTATATAAAAATAATATTACATATAACCAATGAATTAATTACATGATATATTAAATTAATATTTTTATACATGGTATGAAAAACAATGAAGAAAAAAACTCGCAATATTTCATTTCTGTTGATTGTGGTGTTCGGAGAAACCATCTTTTCAGCTTGTGAAAATATTTTAGTAAGCTGGTCAATATTTTTTATATTTTTATGTTTTCAATGAATATGTTTCGTCTCTTAAGTTTATTCCAAAAAATATCTGGCGTTAAATTACATTATAGACATAAATAAATAAAATCTCCATTAACGGTCGGCTATTGACTAGCTTTGTCACTTTCGCGGTTACGTCATGAATGGAAGGAAAGAACCGCCCATTCAAGTCAATTCTAATAAACAAACACCAATGTTATTTTGATTTTAAAATTATGATAGTGATCTTCTATTAAAATATTTTTTATTTTAAAATATATTAAAATAATAATTTTTTTATTTTTTAAAAATTATTTTTATCATTAAACATTAAAACTATAAAAAAAATAAAAAATTTCAAATTTTAAAGAAAAAACATTTTTTAAAATATTTTTTTATTAAAAAATATATTAAAATAATATATGTTTCTTTAAAATTATTTTTAACATTAACACATTAAAATTATGAAAAGAATATAAAAATTTTAATTTTTTTTAAAAATCAAAATTTAAAATATTTTTTATTTAAAAATTTATTAAAATAATATATATTTTTTAATTTATTAAAAATTATTTTTAAAATCAATACATCAAAACTATAAAAAAACATAAAAAATTTTAAATTTAAAAAAATTATTTTGAACGCAATTCTAAATAGCTTATAAATAAATAAATAAAGTAGCTAGGGTATATCTAATATTATCAGAAAATGACAACAATAACCCACCTCTCTCGTCACACAAATTATTTTTTTCATTGGAAGAACTAGATGCATTAGACAATTAACATTACTCCTTCCAAATGAATACAGTTAAAAGAGAGAGAGAGAGAGAAGGTTTGAACTACAAAAGAATTAAATTTAAATAAATAATGCTAGGTTTAACCACTTTTTTGAAGGCAATACCACAATAAAATAATTTAAAAATATTAAAAATTATTAATTTAAAATAAAAAAAATAAAAATTTTTAAATGCTTTTAAAATAAAAAACAAACCGGATCTTAAATAGAATTATAATAATATGTATAAACTAAAATAAAAGTGAAGGGATATTATTAAGTTATGATTATATTATATTGTGACTAAATTATTGTGTTTGTTTATGTTTATTTAAAAATATGTTTAATTTTGAAAAATATTAAATTAATATGTTTTTAATATATTAATAGCAAAAAAAAAAAATTAAAAACTTATTTTAACAAATAAAATATATTTTAAAAAAACACTACCGAACACACTTTAGTACCTTGCCAAAAGAAGAAAGTGAATTGCAGGGGAAATAAAAAAAACTCTCTCTATTATAAATTATAATTCGGTGGTTTCTTTCTGTTCATTCTCTGTCCTCTGGGCTGCATTCAACACAGACAGGTACATATATAATCTCTTGAATATTTATTCTCTGTTGATTTGATGAACTATCTTCTTAGGTTTTCTTATATAATTACTTATTCGTTTCTGCTTTGCATAATCCCAACTGTTGCTGCTCAATGTTTGCTCTCATTCTTCCACTTTTAGGGTTTGATTGTCAAAGCCTACCGTCCGTATTATTTTTTTTGTAAAAAAGAAAATGGAAAGCTCAAATGATTAATTCTGATGCGATCTTAATTCGAAACGGTTTTAGGATTTGCTAAAGCAGCAGAGTCGAATTTTGGAAAGTTTGGGTCTGTGATTTGTGGAAACTTTTGAGTGATTATGATTTCTGACTAACTAGTGTTAGCAAAACTTCAATCTGGGCTTAAAGATAATGCTTGTTGAAGCAGCAACTGTGATTTATTTCTAGCCATTACGCTTTTCTAATCCAATTGGGTCTAAGTTCTTCCCCATTTGGTGAACTGTATTCTGATAAGCGTTCGTTTTTATATTAATTTCATTTCTTTTCTCCCATTAAATGACCATGCACTATATTTTTGGTCCTTTCTTGGCCTCACATATCTCATTTATGCCAAGTCGAGTTACAAAGAATTTTTGTTTTAGGGTTTTGTAAAACAGCACGTTTAAATTTCACTTGAGATTGGGGTTCCGGGGAGGTGAGTGAATGCAAGTGATTAATTTGGAACTTTTTTGACGGAAGTAAATTTTGAAGTAATAGCAATGAGTGCTGAGAAATGTCCTTTGTTGTTATAGGTGGTAAAATATATCTACTGCCTTGCATATTCGAAGCCGCATGAAAGATCTTGTCTTGAATATTCATCAATAACCAAATACTGTACACTCATATGATCCATCAAAAAGGGTGATTGTGGTAGATACAAGTTTGAAACTGGAAATGAGAAGGTAAATAATCTTTTTTTCATCATTGATGACAAAGATCTATGATTTCCTGGAAGCTTTGTAACCAAGAAAGTCTGATATTTGATAATAGACAGAAGGACATGACAAAGTTATGGTCTTGCTGAATCAAGATCTTGTGAAGTAACCTAGAAAGTCCTACTCTTTGATAATTTTGTATAAAATAGTTGCACTCAAGTCTGGAACTAGCAGTCTTTTGGCGCAAGTCGGATTATACCATTTCCCTAAATCAGTGGTCCTTCCTGAATTCAAGGGCAGGGATCAATTTATATTCTTCATATTTTGCTCACAAAAGTATTGGCCTTTGTGTGTGCGATCTCTTGTCCAAACTTTAATTAAATCTTAGAATTGTTTTTAGATGATGGCTTAAGAATTTAATATTTGGTTGTTACAGGAGTTCCCTAGTTAAGAGCATCAATTCTGAAGAATTTCATGAGTTCATCATGGATGTCAAAATAATGTGAGATTCTTTGGGTATTTGAACAGACAAGTTTGTGGAAAATAAGGTACAATTACTTCTCTTCTCGTTTCTTTGAACATGATTAATAAGAGATAACTATATTACAAGCGTAAAACTTTTTAATTTTGTTATCTAGGACCCAATCCTTTAATATATAACACAATTAAATGTCAACCAGAATTTTCATCAATGCAATCTTAAATGCAATGTCTGTTAACTCCAAGCTCACTTGTCATTAATTACATATACCATCATTGATATGGAATGCGTGTTAACTCCAAGCTGACTTGTCCTTAATTACATATACCATCATTGATATGGAATGCGTAATAGGCTATCTGCAGAGACACACATTTCTTTTTCATTCTTAGGGAGAGAGACTAAAATATTAAAGTAAAACTAAAATTAGTCCACGGCGTCTGCAAATCTAGAAATCTACAAATTTCCCACCTTGCTTCAGTGCTTCAACCAACATGGCAAGGCTCTAATGGAAGAACCATGCTCTTGATAAACATCCATAGCCCCCCTTCTTATCCTCTATTTTTTCTTTTATTTCCTTCCCATGGTCCTAGTACATCAACTCTCATTCATCCTTGACCTTTGTTGATATATACAAGCCTTGGATCTTAGTTGAAAACCAAAGTATTAATTAAGCTTAAACATAGAAATAATAATGAAAACAACAAGTCTAGACGGTAGCTTGTTGATGCCGTATATAATAGAAAGAAAAACAAGATAAAATATCTTAAGTTCTTAGTTTAAATAACTCCTTCCTAGATACTTTAGGATTGCTTAGCCAACTTTTAAAGTCCTTTAGATGCTAGGAAATCCAATCTGAATAGGAATTTAATTGTTGACATCTTCTTTCCTTGTAGGACTAGGATTTTCCTTCAGACATGGAAAACATTCTTAGAAATTAATTCTTCTTGTAGCCGCCCATCACTTTCCTTGACTTGGAGAATCAAATCTTTGGCATTAAATAATCCTTTCAAGTCTAGGATTTAGATCTAACAGTTCCCTTTGGTTTCTTTGCATGACTAGGAAACTTTCTCCTTTGTTGCTAAATATTCTCCTAAATAATAGGGACGATAATGAACAAATTTTCCTATTGCTGATCCTTGTAAGAAAAGGATTCCAACATCTTAATTAGTCCAAGCCAACTTTGGACTCCATGTGGCCCAAATCCATACTCATTAATATAACCCAAATCCATACTCATTAATATAACCCAAATCAAACCTGATATAAGCTCCCAACAAGCCTACTTTGTTGCCAAAAGTAGACCCATGCATGGGCTGACCTGCTTTGGCCGCATGAACCTTCAAAGAGATTGGACTGAACCCATCATCATACACCATGGAACACAAGGCTGGCTAAAACTATCCCATGCCAAAAGCCCATCATGGCCGAATGGAACACAAGCTAAATTCCAAGAAAAAACACAATCTTGGCTGAATGGCCTCCCCATCAAACCCAAGCACAAAATTGAAGGCCCTTCATGAGAAATGCATGGCTGAACCATATCATTCCCTCTCTCTTCAAGAAGATTTGTCCTCGAATCTTTAATAGGAATAATGATTGTTTCATAAGTCTGTTGTTTAAGCCTTCAGAATTCATTTCTTGCTAACACTTGCCTCCAACTACACTATATGGACATAGTGGCTGATAAGGATTTCAAATAAGCACGCCTTACTAACCACTTACGCATATACTTTTGGATAATAGCCACTATTGTCCTCTTTTGTTTTTCATGCTTGCGGCATTGTTCCTTCTTTTCCATCGAAGCTTAAAGGTCATAGAATAATTTTCTATACTTATCAACTTCTTGTTCTAAAACCCCTACACTACGCCTAGTTTTTTTCATTCTTGCTTTGGAATCCTCCTCCGTTCCCTCTCCCTTATTGAATACATGACACTTTTTTATATATACCAAAAGACTCAATTCAATGCAATCAATCAAGGTCAAAGGCTTTCGCAACGCAGTCCAATTATGAATATAGACTTAAGAATCAATACATATATTGAAAACAAGCAAAATAAAACTACAATTACGATTTCACGAGTAGAAATGCAAATTCATTCGAATTGTGGACGAAATGAATATGCGAAACATTCTCTCCTTTGCACAACATTAGCTCTTATAACACTTGCTTTATGGCGGTGGCGGCATCATCATCATAATCATCATCTATCTTTGTTAGCTTGGAATTCTATTTGGTTTTTATTCTTTGATACAATCCTTGTGTTGCTTATTCATATTCGTTGATTGTTGTATATTTTTTTCTCATGCTCTATTTGTGGGTTTGTTTGGATAAGTTTTCTTGTTTCCATTATCTAGCTATGTTTTTGCTAGGCCATGGGATTCATAAGATTTAAATCCCTTGCTCCATCTTAAAGAATTTTGTCCAGTCTCTACCTCCATTGAATCCTTAAATAGATTTTAAGAAATTTGGATTGACTTCCTAATGTAGTGATTTTTTTATTTGTGATCACTATTGAGAGTGAAGCATCAGTTAACTTTGAGAACCATGCTTTTTCTATGGTTGAATCAAATTCCATCCCGTTGAACTTCAGTATTTTGCTTTGTCCCTATGACATAATGTTCAAACCGAGGCTTAGCCTTTTAGGCACATCCTCTATTTTGTGAGACATTGTATTGGTACGCTTCATCCATCTTGTCCTGCTTCATCTTTTATTTTTGTTTCGCTACATGAAAAATCTAGAATTTCTCAACCTCTACGTCTCACCTTTCTAGCTCAACATGTTTAACAACATGCTTGTCATAACCTGCTCCATGCCTGGAAGAGAAAGTAGATGACACCTCATCTCCTAAACCTTCATGTCTTGTTATAGCCTGGAAGAGAAAGTACCTGACACCTCATCTCCTAAACCTTCATGTCTTGTTATATCCTGGGGCATGAAGTATAATGTTCATGGAGTTATGTTCCAAGGAATTAACTGTTTTTACAGTGGGGAGGATTTCCAGAACATTTGAAGAGGGGCATATAATGACAACTTGTAGTTTTATCAAGCACCATATTTGTGATATGTGCCTTTGAGCACACAATGGCAGTGGCAAGTGTGTCAAACTAATAATTTTAAATTACTGTGAGATACTTAATGAATGTAGAGTAATATTGATGCTTTTTTCAACCTTCGCATATGTAACACAATGTATGCTTTTTGTTAGATTTAAATCTGTGTTTAGCTCTAAAATATCACTGCTTTAACGATTTGCTAGTATGCTGATAGTTCTTTCCTTTGTCTGGTGATGCAGGTGTGATGGAGATATCATTGTTAGAAGTGCTTCTGAAAAACATCTCTGCATTTTTACATCTATCAAAAGATGACAAAATTAGCTCAGATCCAGTTCAGAAGTACTACCAGAAGGCAGAAGAGATACTAAAGCTGCTGAAGCCAATACTTGATACCATTGTTAATTCTGAAGTACCTTCTGATGAAGTGCTTAATAAGGATTTCCAAGAATTGGGTCAATCTGTTGATGAATTGAAGGAGATATTTGAGAACTGGCAACCATTGTCAAGCAAAGTTCATTTTGTAAGTTTTGAACTATATTTTTGTGATTATAGATGGCATGTTTGTTCTACTTGTAGATTTTTGGGATGGTGTCAAAGCAGACCTTGGCTTAGCATCCTCATGATTATTTCTTTTTGACTTTTGTAAATGCCGTTAGCATGCATAAGGATATTTAGTCCCTTTATTTATATTGCGATTACCAATATAGATGGCATTTTCATTCTACTCAAAGATTTTTAGGATGGTGTTAAAGCAGACCTTGGTTTAGCATCCTCATGATCATTTCCTGTTTGACTTTTGCAAATGTCATTATCTAAGGATATTAAGTCCCTTTATTTATGTTGTGATTAGCAACTTTCCATTGTTGATGGTGTCTAAAGGTGGGAATGCAGCATGATTGTTTGAACAACAAAGATGGAGTGTGGTAGTGGTGATAGGAATTCTTGCATGGGTTGTTGAAAACGAGATGCTAAGTTGTTGATGCAACAGTGGTGGATTCAGTGTTGGTGGTTCTGGTCTTGTTAATTTGTTCACTTCATTAAATTCTGTGATGGTCATTTCATTTATAATCATTTTTTTTTTCTCTTGATTGAAATGCAATAATTGCGAATGTTGGTAGTAGATGGAGTGTTGTTGAACAGGCTTCACTTTGTTTTGAGATTTCTATGAATGTGAAATTCTTGGAAGTATTTGTCTGTGGAATTTGATTAGTTGAAGCTTAGGAGTCGTTGTAGCTGCATTATCCTCATCTTCATTTTTGCTGATGTTTTTTCATCTTTGCATCTTGAAATTGGATGCAGGCATTTAATTTATCCTATCCATTTTTAGAACAATAAGAGTTGAAATCTTGAAATATATGCATTGCTTTGGGATATTTGTGCTATTTAGCACACTAACTTTTATCTTTCCTTAATCGAGTATATGAACTTTAATTTTTTTTTTGTTTCAGTACACCAACTTTTTCCAAAAATTTCAATAATTTATTTCTGTCCACTTTCTGTTATTTTTTCTGTTATAAAATAGCGTGTCATTTGCTCTTAAATCTCCATGAGAACTCAACTTTCATCTTATTTCAATAAAGCACATGAACATCAATATTTTTTATTCTGATACACTAAACGTTTTTTATTATTCCCACCAAGTGCTTCAGTCAATTTTTCATTTTTTAATGTGGATCTTTTGGTGAAAGTACCCTCTAAAATAAGATTATTTTAATAAAAAAAATATTTTAAATTAAAATAGTTGCTTTTAAAAAAATTAAGATAAATCATTTTAATAAGTAAAACTCTTTTCATAAATAGTATGTCATCTACATAAAGACTAAAAACTATTTTATTATTATTTAAAATTAACAAATAAATTATTGATATACAAATAAAATATTTATTATTTTAAAAATAATATCATATGATTGCAATATAAATGGAAAGTTAATGGAATCATGATAGAGAGATCACATAAAAAAAATACTTTAGTTAATTCAAAAAGGAATAGAGGTGTTACATTAAGAAAATAAATATTTTAATTGTATCAACAATGCATTCAAAATAATTTTATTTTAGAGTGTATTTGTTTTTTTAAAAAAATACTCACATTAAAAAACAAAAAATTGACCAAAGTACTTGATTGAAACAATGAACAACTCTGGTGTATTAAAATGAAAAAGATTAAAGTTCATGCACATGATTGATATACAATGAAAGTTAGAGTACCAACAATGATTTAAGGGCAAATGACATGTCATTAAATAATGAAAAAAATGATGGAAGGTGGACGAAAGTACTTGATTGAAATTTTTGAAAATGTTGGTTTATTGAACCGAAAAAAATCAAAGTTAATGTACTTGATTGAAAAATGGTGTAAAGTTGGTGTACTAATAGTGCAATTATCCCATCTTCATTTAATTTTCATTATTTACTATTTTCTTCATTGTGTTCGTCATCACTTTTGAATAACAGATAGAGCTAATTACTATAGGAATAAAAAGATAAATGCTATATGTTTGCAACCATTTTAAAGGGACAGGCATGTTTGGCTAATCTTGTCTTGTACATGACGTCTAGGTTCTGCAAATTGAATCATTAACATCAAAAATTTGTTCTCTGGGCCTGAATAGTTTTCAGCTGTTGAAGGCTTCCCATCAACAACTACCAGATGAATTAAGTTCATCATCTCTTGAGGTATTTGTCCTCAAATCTTGTTATAAACATTTAGTTTATGGATAGAGCATACATCTCAATAAGATATAATGTATACCCTTTTATGATGCCTAACAATTTAATATCTGATTGCAGAACTGCATACAGAAAATTAAACTTTCTGGGTATGTACAAACATCATCTATCATTAAAGAAGCTGTAAGTGACCAGGAGGAGGGTGTTGGACCCAGCTCAGAGATCCTGGTGAAAATTTCTGACAGCCTGTGCTTGAGGTCCAATCAGGAGATTTTGATTGAAGCAGTGGCCCTAGAGAAGTTAAAGGAGAATGCTGAACAAGCTGAGAAAACTGCAGAAGCTGAGTTTATTGATCAAATAATCACCCTTGTGACCCGCATGCATGAGCGCCTTGTTCTAATAAAGCAGTCCCAGACATATAGCCCAGTCCCAATACCTGCTGATTTTTGTTGTCCTCTCTCTCTTGAGTTGATGACAGATCCGGTAATTGTGGCATCAGGGCAAACTTATGAGCGGGCTTTCATTAAAAACTGGATTGAACTTGGGCTCACTGTGTGTCCCAAGACACAGCAGACTCTGGCTCACACTAATCTCATAACTAATTACACTGTGAAGGCATTAATTGCAAATTGGTGTGAGTCAAACAATGTGAAGCTTCCTGATCCCATAAAGTCCATGAGCTTCAATCAGCCATCACCACTTCTTGTGCATGCAGAGTCTATTACATCCAGGGAGCATGTTCTTTCTCATCCAAGGGGCAGCCAGCCAATTTCTTCTGAGTCAAATCAGGCTACTGGTTCACCTGGTCAGAACATGATCTCTTCCAGTGGAATCCAACGAGAGGGAAGTTCTCCACTACATTCACATTCTACTTCTGAGAGTTCCTTGTCAGTTATAGTTGGAAATGGCCAGGGTTTGGATATTGCAAGAATATCATCACTAATGAGTTCTGAAGAAAGGTCCAGTAACTCAGAAGAGAGGAATTTGGATTCAGTTCACCACTGTTCTGCATCACCATCTAGAAAGGAAGTTTCAACTGCTGTTAGAGCTGATGGTCTACTATCTCAGAACCATAATAGAAGTGCATCGGCCTCCAGTGCACTTGGTCATGCAGCTTTTCCTCAAGGAGCATCAGGAGATGCCAATGAATCTTCCGAGTTCTCAAACCATCTTACATCCTACAGCAGTGATATTTCTGGGGAGGTAAAGCCAGAGCCACAGGCATCTTCTGCCTTGCACACCCCACACAGAGAACCTGAGTTCCCATCCCGTTTGGTTGATACACGGTCTAGAAGCCAAACAATCTGGCGCCGGCCTTCTGATAGACTTGTGCCAAGGATAGTTTCTTCTTCAGCTATTGAAACAAGAGCTGATCTTGCTGGCATTGAAACAGAAGTTCGGAACCTGGTCGAGGACTTGAAGAGCACTTTGGTTGATACTCAAAGAGATGCAACAGCTAAACTTAGGCTACTTGCTAAACACAACATGGATAACCGGATTGTTATAGCAAATTTTGGGGCCATTAGCTTACTGGTCAACTTGCTTCGCTCAATAGACATAAAAATTCAGGAAAATGCTGTCACAGCACTTCTTAACTTATCAATTAATGATAACAACAAAACAGCGATTGGCAATGCAGATGCTATTGAACCCCTGATTCATGTCCTTGAAACAGGAAGCCCTGAGGCTAAAGAGAACTCAGCTGCCACACTCTTTAGTCTCTCTGTGATCGAGGATAACAAGGTCAGGATTGGAAGGTCTGGGGCAATTGTACCCCTGGTTGATTTACTGGGCAATGGAACACCCAGGGGGAAGAAAGATGCAGCCACAGCTTTGTTTAACTTGTCAATATTTCATGAAAACAAGGACCGGATTGTACAAGCTGGTGCTGTTAAACATCTTGTGGAATTGATGGACCCGGCAGCTGGGATGGTTGACAAGGCAGTTGCTGTTTTGGCAAATCTTGCGACGATTCCAGAGGGAAGGAATGCTATTGGTCAGGAGGGTGGGATCCCTGTCCTGGTTGAGGTTGTCGAGTTGGGTTCTGCAAGAGGGAAGGAAAATGCAGCTGCTGCTCTCTTGCAGCTTTGCACAAACAGTAGTAGGTTTTGCCACATGGTGCTCCAAGAAGGTGCTGTCCCACCATTAGTGGCTTTGTCTCAATCTGGTACTCCAAGGGCTAAAGAAAAGGTACGAGATTGAAGATGCTTTTCAATATTCTCTCTTTTTTCATGAAAGTTTAGGATAACGAGTTTTTGGTTGCTTGCAGGCACAGGCCCTTCTTAGCTTTTTCAGAAACCAACGGCATGGTAATGCTGGAAGGGCTTGATACAAGACAGACAACCTGTCAAAGTGATTGAAGGTTTTGATTCAAGTTATATACATAATGTGTGTACATTTGATGTGGCAAATAATGCATATGAAGGTTTTTCTGCTTGGATTCTTTCATGATTTGTAGAGAAATTTGATTTATGGAGGATGCGAATGAGGCATCTTGTGAAAAGCTTTTTTACACGTGAACGTGGAAAGAAAATATAGAATTGGCTATTCAGAGAGAGCCTGAGCAATGCGATGATGGATGCTGTTCCATGTTATTTACTTGTTTGCCTCATTTGTGTCTAGTTCCTATGCGTGTTATGTTTGGAAAACTCTTATAGAAGCACCAGATTGTTTTGCATCAAAATTCCTTCCCATGTAAACGGGGGCGCTATCTGGACATTTTTCAACCCAATTTTGAGAACCCACGAAAGTATTATGGGCTCTGGCAGGAAATTTCCCAACAATTTGGAATGGACATTATTGCTGTTTAAATAGCAAATCGCATCAAGGACAATGAGTACAATGACAGGTTATTATGTTAAAAATAGTGTCCAGGTGAGCATGTATATGCTTGAATTAATCATATTTTATAGACAATGAATTGCCCACGTTAATTATACGTATTTTATGATGGATTCATGTGATATGGAACCATGAGGTGATAATTAATTGAACTACCATGGAAAAAAAAAATTAAACTTAAAGAGTTAGAACTCCAAAAATTGATTATAATAAATGCTATGAGCATTAAATTTAGTTTAAAAGAACAAGCGCTATGTTGGGGTTGGATTAATTTTTCTTGAATGTAAGAAAAATGTTTAGGTTTAATTCTTTATCTAATTCGAGTTTAAAATTAAATTATGTAGGGATTGTTCCAATATGATCTAGTCTACTTTTGAGTTTAAAGGCAACCTAGATAACTAATAAAAAGTGTGATTTGGCTTAAAAAATTTAAGATGATATTTTTTTTAAAATATTAAATCTACGACATATTAGTTCGACCAAGATTTCTTAAATTAACTTACAAAACTCGTAATTTGAGTCATGGATACCAATTAGTTTAAGAACTTCTTTAAAAAATATTTTTTTATGTAATTATACAATAACAAATAGAAAATCACAAAATTGAGAAAAAAACAAAATGTTGGTATATTTATCTGAGATCACGATAACCTCGTAGAAACCAAACGGAAACAAATTATGAAGGATAAAATTGAAAAAAAGAAAAGAAAAGAAAAGGACAGAAAATGAAAGAGGGAGAAATTGAGAGAGAAAAAAAAAACGAGCTCACCTACTTCACTGTACACATGAATAGTGAAGGTGAGATACACCCTCAACTTTTTATAGTAGGTTGGACCTTATCATTTTTCGAATTGAAATATGATTGACACACAGTCCAAAGTATCTCTTTAGGGGTTAATTATTTCCCCCCTGCATGCAAAATGGCGGGGGTGGGGGGGGGGGGAGGGGGAGGAGGAGAGAGGAGGAGGCTTACCTGGTATGGGGAGAGGCTAGCTGGCCCTGTTGTTGATTGGTGGTAGAGACGTAGGTGGAGACGCGGATGACGAGTGGTAGTGGAGTTGGCTGCTATGGTTGTTTGCTGGAGCAAAAGAGGCAGAAGCTTGGAGAGGGGAAGCTCTTGGTGGCTGTAGTGGTGGTTTATGTCGTTGGACCATGATGGTGCTGGGGGGGGGGGACAAAGAGGAAGGAGGAAAAGAGAGGAGGCTTATCTGGTGTGGGGAGAGGCCAGTTGGCCCTGTTGTTGACTGGTGGTACAGACGTGGGTAGAGACGCCGCCGATGAGTGATAGTGGAGCCAGCTGATATGGTTGGTTCCTGGAGCGGAAGAGGCAGAAGCTTGCAAAGGAGAGGGAAAGCTTGTGGTGGTTGCAATGGTGGTTTATGTCATTGGACCACGGCAGTGCTGGGGGGACAAAGAGGAAAGAGGAAAAGAGAGGAGGCTTACCTAGCATGGGGAGAGGCCAGTTGGCCTTGTTGTTGACCGGTGGTAGAGCCATGGGTGAAGATGTCGCCGATGAGTGATAATGGAGTTGGCTGCTATGGTTGGTTGCTGGAGCAGAAGAGGTAGAAGCTTGCAAAGGAAAGGGGAAGCTTGCAGTGGCTCCAGTGGTGGTTTCTGTTGTTGGACCACGATGGTGCTGAGGGGGAGGAACTGGTCTATTAGTGGTTGTCTTCGGCAGATGTAAGAGGTGGTGGCAGTGGCAGCGAGGGAGAGAGAGAGAGAGAGAGAGAGAGAGAAGATGGAGAAAAAAACCGGGGAGAGAACTAATTTTTTTGTTTTAGTAATAATCGGGGCTAATAAGCCCTTCTAAATTGAACGAGTAACAGTAGACCCAATCAGGTCATAATACAATAAGGGATAAAGCCCCGATGGTGGTTCTTCTAACACATCTGATCCCCTGTCTAATAAATCCCTAGTTAGCCCATAATTTGCCAACCAATCGGCCACACAATTGGCCTCCCTATACACATGATAAGTTGTTACTTCCCAATCCCTCCC
>Ga0325411_1000033_pt1 | contig 113825 bp, 53 predicted proteins | sample PopdelMetagenome_13_FD_206181 | JGI IMG/M metagenome (GOLD analysis project Ga0325411, IMG submission 206181) | Populus deltoides microbial communities from Bellville, Georgia, United States - Xylem-PdIQD-R4 | ecosystem: Host-associated > Plants > Phyllosphere > Stem > Wood/Secondary xylem... | reverse complement strand
AGTGGTCTAATTGTTCCAGGCGACCTGCCCGATAGGAAGAGTAAAACGCGAAAAGGGTTTCGCGCGTGGTCTAATTGTTTCAGGCGGCCTGCCCGATAGGTAGAGTAAAATGTGAAAAGGGTTTCGCGCATGGTCTAATTATTCCAGGCGACCTGCCCAATAGGAAGAATAAAACGCGAAAAGGGTTTCGCGAGTGGTCTAATTGTTCCAGGCGACCTGCCTGATGAAGAGTAAAACGTGAAAAGGGGTTTACGAGTGGTCTAATTGTTCCAGGCGACCTGCCCGATGAAGAATAAGATGAGGAATTTTTTTTGACAAATACAAAAAAAGGATCTCATTGTAATGGGTGACCTACCCAAGTAAAAAAAGAAAAAGAAAGGGTCTCATTGTGATGGGTGACCTGCCCAAGTAAAAAGAGAAAGGAAAATGAGGGCTCGAAGGCGCACTTAAAAGGATGGTCGAGGGCTCGAAGGCGCGCTCGAAAGGAAGTGAGGGCTCAAAGGCACGCTTGAAATAAAGCGAGGGCTCAAAAGCGCACTCAAGAAAAAGCGAGGGCTCAAAATTGCATTCGACAGGAAGCGAGAGCTCAAAGGCGCGTTCGAAAGAGGTGAGGGCTCGAAGGCGCACTCTAAAGAGAGGTAGGGTTAGGAAACGCACTACCTTGGATGGTCAAGGACTCAAAGGCGCACTTGAAAGAAGATGAGGGCTCGAAGGCGTGCTAAAAATGATGATCGAAGGCTCGAAGGCGCATTTGAAAGAGATAAGGCTTGAAGGTGCACTTGAAAGGAGATAAGGGCTTGAAAGCGCCCTAAAAATGATGATCAAACACTCGAAGGCGCATTTAAAGGAGATAAGGCTCGAAGGCGCACTTGAAAGGAGATAAGGGCTTGAAAGCGCCTTAAAAAATGATGATCGAAGGCTCAAAGGCCCATTTGAAGGAGGTAGAGAAACACATAGATTTTTTAGGTGGCCTAATTCTCATGGGCGGCCTGCCCAGGTTGAAAATTTCTCAAAAATGACAAATTTTCAAAAGCAATTTCAATCTTTGGCCATTTCAAGTTGGCCTTCCACTTGATGGATTCCGCTAGAATTTTCTCTAATGAAATTAGCAAAACTCATTGTCCAATGTCTCAAAGTTTAGATGATATGCATGCATTTTTACCTGTTTTGAAATATAGGCCCCCATTTCTTCTTAGTCTTCTTGTTGCTTGATTGATGAGGACTTGCTACCTTTGATTTGGGTCCTCATTATCGCTTGTCTTCTAACCCACTCGAATAGAAAGAGGACATGACGACACTTTCAATGACAAGATAGGAGGTGTCACACATGCCTCTAGGTGTATACACACGCCCACCTTTTTTTTAGTTAGTCAAATACAAAATTTTTCTTGAGCTGACTTTATAGTTATAAAAAGAAAAAAAACCAATATGAAAAAAAGAAATGTCACTTGATCTTATGCTTAAGTTTTTTTTTTAAGGGTATTTTCATCTTTTTTATTATGTATTTTAATTGTTTATTATTTTTTATATTTGATCAAATACCAAATTACCTCTTATCTTAAAATATATTAACGAAAAAACCATTGAAAAACATAATACCGTTAATTTAAATTGAAAATGAAATTGAAAACTATTAAAACTTTTACAAAAGAACTAAGAAAAGAAATTAGAAATCCAAAGCATGATGATCAAATTGGAGAATATAATATTTGGTAAATTGGGATTGAATAATTAAATCAAAAACAAATAAAATTTCTACAAAAAAGACAAGACCAAAAATTAAAAATCATAAGAATGAGAACTAAAGTTAAAATACTACCAATAAAGAGGATTAAATTGTAATTTTCAGGGAGGAGAGAGAAAAGAAAGAAAAAAAATAAAGGGAGGGTCATTGGCTACAAAATGAACCACCAACGCCAACACACATCACACAAATAGGAAGAGGATACGAAGACACTTTCAATGATAAGATAGGAAGGCATATTTGGATGTCGGAAGGTGCCATACACGCCTTTAGGTGTTGTATACACACACCCATCTTCTTTTTAGTTAGTTAAATACAAAATTTTTCTTGAGCTGACTTTATAGTTATAAAAAGAAAAAAAACCATTGTGAAAAACAGAAATGTTACTTGATCTCATGCTTAAATTTTTTTTAAGGGTATTTTCATCTTTTTTTATTATGTATTTTAATTGTTTTTATTTTTTATATTTGATTAAATACCAAATTATCTCTTAGCTTAAATTATATTAACGAAAAAACCATTGTGAAAATAAAAAAATATCTTTCGACACCAAGTTTAGATTTTTTGTTTCTAAATATATTTTAGTTGTTTAACTATGCAATCAAGATGAAATAAATACTTGTTGTCTTCAATTAAATCTTTTAGCTATTATGCCTATGCCCACAAAAATTTCCCACACAAGAATAGGATAAGTCACTGATTTTGTACACTAAGGGGATAGTTCTAAGGAAATGTAGCCTGTAGTATTCAAACCCTTAATAGGAAAGAGAGTATAGCTTTTAAATCCAAGACATTTATCATTAGTTCAACCCTTTGAGCTTCATTTCACTATTCTAATAAATAATATTTTTATTATTATATAGCTACAGTGATTTTGTAAAAGGTTTTAGTTTTTTTAATTAATAATTAATATTTTTATTTTTTATAAGAATTTATTTGAAGTATGATAAATATTGTATTTTAAAGTATAATTTTTTTAGAAATACATTAATATAATATTATTTTTTATTTTTTTAAAATTATTTTTAACATCAACCTATTATAATAAACTAAAATTATAAAAAAAATTAAAAACATGCTTGTCAATCTCACTTTTAATCTTTATATTTCATGGCCTTAAATTTTTCTTGTTACAAAGATTTCACTTTGGTTTCTTGAAAAGTTTTGGGTTGTGAGTGAAAAAAATTAATCTTGTTTATTTTTGTATTTGAAAAATATTTTTTAAAAAAATTTAATTTAATTTTAATTTTTTTAAAATAAATTAATATTTTTTTAGTATTTTTAAATAATTTTAATATACTAATATTAAAAATAATTTTAAAAAATAAAAAATATATTTTTAAATAATTCTAACATGTTTTTTTTGTTATGTTTCTAACGAGGATAGTTTTTTATGTAAATATTTTTTAAAAAAAAATAGAGAAAATGAGGATTTTTTAACTCAAAATGTTTGGTTTTTCTTCATGTTAGAATTTGAAGTTGTTGGTTCTTGACAATATTCTTGGTGATGGGATTTCAGTTCCTACTCGAATTTCAAAATCTGGGTTGTTCTGCAAGTTTTCTATCGAAGTCCTTTTTACTTCGGTGCTGTTCTTGGTTTTTGCGTTGATTATATCTCAAATGGCACAAACAGAGAAACTTCAGAACATTGAAACCCAACAGCAACATAATAACATCTCTATGTTCAACAATTTTCCCAAGGATTTGTTGCCAAGGTTCATATCTGGGAATCATTGTAATCACAAACTCAACGGAGAAGAAGATGTTGAGCTAAGTCTTGGACTTTCATTGAATGGTAGATTCGGTGTGGACCCCAAAGCCAAGAAGATTACTAGATCTAGGCCATCTTCTATAGCAACAGATTTTGTTAACCCGTTAAGAGAAAATGGAAATGGAAGTTCTTTTGTGGTACCTAATATGGAAAGTAATAATCTTTAAAGGACTTGTTCTTTGCCAACAGAGACAGAGGAGGAGTGGAGGAAGAGGAAAGAGATGCAGACACTTAGGAGAATGGAGGCTAAAAGGAAGAGATCAGAGAAGCAAAAGAATTTCAAAACAGTGAAGGATAAAAATAGGGGTGAGGAAGATGATCAGAGAGAAAATGGCACAACTGGTAATCACCATCAAAAAGAGTTTCTTAAGAGCTTCACAGGTTTGTTTGGTGTTGCTATAGAAGGGCTGTTAACACAAGCCGAAGTAGCACCACCACCATTATTACTAACATCACAAGGGATTGCATCTTCATTCTTCTGGGATCACAGAATTTGAAAGCCAGCCAGTTAAAGGTAACAAACATTCTTTTTTTATTTTCTTTCCTTTCCTTAAAACATTTGGTGCATGTGTGGTTGCTTTGATTCTTATTTGAAATTTGATTGCTATTATTTTTATTAAGATGCTGTGCCAATGGTTGGATGCTATTTTAGCCTGATACTGGCGTGTTCCGATTTTTCGCTAGGTTATAATCTATGGAAGTAGACCAATTGGAAACTTTTTGGCATCTTTTTAGTGATTATTTTGTCTACGTTGTTGAAAAAAATTATATTATTTATGTTTTTGTGGTTATTTTCTTTAGCTTTTCCATCATGCAACAAGCTGGGCTTTTTGGACCATGTGTTTCTCTGTATATCATTCAAGCTTGATCCAAGTTCAGTAGTCTGTGAATGTTTTAATATTGGCTGTCTAGTTCCGTGAGAAATCTATGAATGCTTTGTTGTTCGATGTGGGGATGTTTTGCAGTGGGAAATCTGTTCTGAAGTGTTAGAACTCGTAAAGGCCTTTGCATTTACAAACCTTTTTCCAATGGATCTTTTCTGTATTTCTTATCCGTTTTCTATTTTCAATTTTAGTTGAGGTTAGAATAGGTTTCTTTTCACATTTTTCTCAGTCGTATTCAAGCATGCATAAGATGTTTCTATGTTTCGTTGTCTCCAAACTTTGGTCAGTGCAAAACAGTATAGCGAAAGGTATGAGAGCTCCATTTTGTTAATTTCACTTGGCCATATTTTTATGATATAAATATGCAGATGAATTACTAGGAATCTTTTGGTTTGTGGTGATAGCATAGGTAATAGTAAAGCGACCAATTTCTTGGCTTCTTCTGTTGCTGATTGTTCTCTTCTCAATTTATTTTGGTGGTATAAATCATTTCCTGAAAGGAGTGCACAACAGAGTGAGCCTGAAATGTATGTGCTGAAATTTTGTATGCAATTTATATGGTAGCTTCTCGTGAGGCTTCTCTCAATACATAGCATTTGTGTTAATTTTTGGATGACTTCAAAGGCGTAAGTTTCCTGGCTACCTGGCTACCTTATTCCGGATGCACAAAAAAAAGACTCCAGCAATCTTAAATTGATTAGATTTCTGGAAACAAAAAAACAAATCGTTGACTCTCTAAAGCACATGCTTCTGGTTCATTTCGAGTTCCTCAGCATGGTTATTTTAGCTTCTTTTTTGTTCTCTTGTTTGTAATATAATATTTTTCTTAAAACTCACTGTGGCTGGGATCTTCATGCTCAAAGTACTTGGGCAAGATACTCATTTAATGCAAGCTTGCATAACTTCTCCCGGCATAGCGACACCCCGGGCTAAAGCAGAACTCTCTTTGAAGCTATGCATGGAGGATGCATTTGGCTAGTCTTCTTTAGAGAGGATTCCCAATGTTGCTTCCTATGTATTCCATTCTCGTGGAGTGTATTAACTTTCCATAATTTCTGGTTGTATTTGAACTACTTATTTTCCTTAATCCAACTTCTTATTCCTATATTCTGTTTGTTTCAATATAGGAATGAACAAATGTGTTGAGTCAAGAAGTCCTGTCAGTGTGCAGTCTTTGTCAGAGTGTGAGCAGAAATCGATCATAGCGCCTAGATTAGCACTAGCTGAAAAATTAGGTTTCCCTGCAGGAGTTGCAATGGAAAAGAACAGATCTAACAAACTTATAGTCGCTGAGAATGGAACTAAGGAGGCAGTGAGAAATGTGTTGGAGGATATGCCATGTGTGTCCACAAAAGGAGATGGTCCCAATGGGAAACGAATAGAAGGTTTTCTCTACCAGTATCGTAAAGGAGAGGAGCTGAGGATTGTATGTGTTTGCCATGGAAGCTCTCTCTCAGCAGCTGAGTTTGTCAAGCATGCTGGTGATGGTGATGGTGATGTAGAGCAACCCCTTAAGCATATAGTTGTTAACCCTCCCCCCCTTTTGTAATGTTAATCTCGTGCAAAACAGACAGCGAGAAAAAAGAACCAAAAAGGTTTAAGGCTAATGAAATTTTTGTCTTGTTTTCAGTTTCAATTTGTTCTTAATTATCATTCCTGATGGCTGTTGCTGCAAAGCTAAATCAGTTGCTCTATTTCGGCCTTATAGCAGGATGCACGATTGTTTTTCCTGATGTAAAGCAGGCCAGCTGATGAAGGGTGTGTCTATGCTGGCTTGCCTATTTCTTTCAATTTTTACAAGCAGGTGAATGCGTCCAAGCCCAATCGAGCACTAACAAAATATGGGACTATTGCTGACTGCTTAAGAACTGGGGCATTGGAGAAGTGAAAACCACGTTCCACTCTTTGCAAGCTTCAACCTAATTTGAAGGGCCTAAAACCTAATCCTTTTTGGTTCAGGAATTAGATGCGCAGAATAAAATTTAAAAGAGAAAATGCAGCCGAGATCCAAGTCTTGATTTCAGAAAACCAGCAAGTAGTCGAACAGTTGGTCTTCCTGGGATAGACATTAACAAAATGGCATGCAAAGGAGGTAAACCACGAATTCGCATTTGTCCTCTTTAAAATATACCAAATTTGGTTGCAGGTAAGTTGGAAAGAAGTAAAATTGGATATCATGATCGTTGCTGTTGCTCGTGAACCAACAGAAGTGAAATGACGAGGAAAAGAGAACCACCCAAAAAACATGATTGCGAAGGGAAACAACCCCACGATAGCCACTTGCAGAACTACCTCGTCACTGCAGAGCTTATGTCATGATTTGATCAAGAATGTATGGCGAGGATCTCCTTTTGCTGCTCTAGGACTTTATGGCCGCAGTCCCTGTTTAACTGAACTTCACATGCGACCTGCAAGCAACTAAACCAAGACTATCCTACGATTTATTTGAAGAGCAAAATAGCCATTTGTACAGCTCACTTGTAAAAAATGGCATGATCTTAGTAGACGCACGAACATATTCCCAGAAATATCTCGATTCGATGGCTTTATTGAGCAAATGGAAACTGAGATTCATTTATACACCGTGGTAAATGAATATCTGCATTCTTTTGCAGATTCATCAATGAGACCCCCAAGCGGGGGAACAGCTTAGAAAAATGGGGGCAAAACTATATTACCATTTACAAGTGGGCAAATAACTAAAAGTTTAGCTCCTATGGGCAGCCCGTAACGAGGACCAAGAAAGCATAAATTAAATGGGCTTACCCACCACTACAAATCACTATGTTAAATCAAGCATGACCCTATCAAGCAACTAGCATGATGGCGGTTGCAGTTGTTTCAACCGTCGTACAACCTGCTTCATCGTAGGCCTGGTCGATAGTGTGTCCACCGTACACACAACTGCCAGGTGTAAGATTTCTACCAAATCATCATGTGGCCCAGCATCCCATAACCCTCCTGTGAAGAACTCCTTAGCTCTGCCCTGCCGAAGGAGCATGCATGCCCAAGCAACAATGTTAAAGCCATTTCCATACGGGGAAAATGAAGGATCCAGAGCTTTCTTGTCTGAAAGTAACTCAAGAAGCACAACCCCGTAACTATAAACATCAGCCTTATCTGATACACGGCATGTCATTGCATACTCTGGGGCAACATACCCAAAAGTTCCAGCCACTCCAGTAGTAGCATGGGTTTCCGAAGTTCCCAAGAGCCTGGCCAAACCAAAGTCGGATAAATAGGCATTGAAATCATCATCTAAAAGAATGTTGCTGGGCTTAACATCCCGATGGAGTACACGTGGTACACACTGATCGTGCAGGTAGGCAAGTGCACGAGCTATGTCCAGAGCAATTTTGTGAAGTATCCTCCAATCCACTGCCCTTGTGGACCTCTCCTGAATAAACTTTTCCAAATTACCACCTGGCAAATAATTATATATGAGAAACATTTCTGTTTCACTTGCATGATAACCAATCAAAGTGACAAGATTTGGATGGTGGAGCCTTCCAAGGGTTTTGATCTCTGCATGAAACTGTTGAATGCCCTGGAACCGTCCAACTGCAAGCCTTTTAATTGCCACCAGAACTCCTGGAGAGATCTCTGCCTTGTAAGTGGCCCCAAAACCTCCATTGCCAATGCAATTGCTCGCATTGAAACTCCCAGTGGCCCGCACCACATTCTCAAATGTCAGGGTAACCCCAATGTCTGTGAAGATTGTTACTTCCTTTCTGGCAGATCCCATTATTTTGGACTTTGGACTCCACTTTCTGGTGTAGATGAATAGGAAAATCAGAGCTAGGAGAACTGAAAAAATGGCTGATGCAGAGGCTATTGATGCTATCTCAATTGAAGTGAAGCCACCACCCTGCCTCTTCTGGGTTTGACCTGAGAGAGAAGCATAACCTTGTGCCTCAGAAGACCTTCCTTGAGAATCCGGAGATGGCACTGCTAGGGAGAAAACACGGCAAGGGTGTAGATATGGGTTTCCAAGAACACTGCTACATTGCATCAAATTGTTACTTGATGGCAGTGGCCCAGACAAGTTATTGAAGGAGACATTAAACATTGAGAGCAAAGTCATACTTGCTAAACCAGAGGGTATCTGCCCAGAGAGTTTATTGTTATTGAGAAGAAGAGCAGTCAGGTTTCTCAACTTCACAAGATGTTCTGGTATCTCTCCTGAAAGCAAGTTCGAAGAGAGATCCAGAACCTCTAAAGTTTGCAGCTTCCCTAAGCTAGAAGGAATGGAACCATTTATTCCATTACCAGCCAAAGACAGGTACTTCAAACCCCTTATGTGGCTCAAACTAGATGGTATCGGGCCATGCAAAAGGTTCCAGCTCATGTCAAGAGAAACGAGAGAAACCAAATCACCAACACTTGGGGGAATGGTCCCCATAATCTGATTCTTAGATACATCCAGAAGCTTGAGAGATCTGCACATTGGACCCATATTTGCCGGAATCTGACCAGACATTCTATTGCTACTAACATTAACAATCATCGTGTTCAATCCATGACACTTCTCAAACAGAATACCTGGGAATGGCCCGCTGAGCTTGTTATCTCCAGCCAAGAATGTGTAAGCAGTTTGCTTTCCTGATCTTACAGGTGCAATAGGAATGGACTGGAGAGTACCAGTAAAGTTATTGCTCCCAAAGTTATGAAAAACTGTGATTCCACCACTTCCTCCAAGTGACATAGCAGGACTTCCAGTCTGAGCTTTATATGCAAAAAATGATACATAGGCAGATGATGGATCATAAGCATTCAAGGGATTATCATTCACGGAAGGAACACGAGGGCAACTGCTGCTATAAAAACTGGGGATGGAACCTGACAATGCATTTTCACTAACATCAAAAACAGTCATGCAAGGAACTGGAAACTCCGCAAGAAGTTCCCCATTAAGCTTATTGAAGCTCAAATCCAGATACCACAGCTTATTGCAGTGATTAATCCCATGAGGGATTTCTCCTGTGAGGAAGTTATGAGACAAATTGATCATTTCCAAGCTATCACAGGGATCCCAGTTGCTCACCAACATGCCCTCAAGCATTGCACTTGGTGCCCACAACATCCTCAGTTTTGGAAGAGTCAGAACAGCTGCAGGCATATCCCCTTGAAAAAAGTTGAAATCTTCATTCACAGAAATTGAATGATCCAACAAACTGTCCCCTCTCGTACCATTAAAATCCTGATATGGATCAAACATATTCGAAAGCACAAGCACAGACAATGCAGAGCAATTTCCAAGCTCAGGTGGCACTGGCCCACTAAGACTATTCCTTGACACATCCAACACTTCTAGCTTCCCAAGCTTACCGAGTTCATGTGGAATAATTTCTTCAAACAGATTTGAATACAACAATAGTGTCCTCAGATTCCCACATTTCCCTAAATTAGTAGGAATCCCTCCAACCAAAAAATTCCCAGACAAATCCAAATGCTCAAGTTTCTCACAATTATCACCAAACTCAGGCAGAGAACCACCAAGCTGATTCAATGACAGATACACACCCTTTAACCTGCCAACAAACCCCGGAATTGTCCCATTGATACGATTTCCAGCTAAATTCAAGATCTCCAAACCTTCACAGTAAGAAAGTGAACCCGGTATCTCTCCTTCTATCCTGTTAAACCCAAAATTCAAAACCCTCAAGTTCCTTAACCCGGAAAATGAAACCGGCAACGACCCAGACACCAAATTACCCTCAAGATCAAGAACCTCTAACTTCTCCATGCACCATATTTCACTAGGTATCAAACCCTGAAAGCCATTAAAGGGCAATGATAAAACCCTAAGTTCACTTAACTTGGCAATAAAAGGCAACAACTTTCCCACTAAAACCCCCTTACTACCCTTACAATCTCTCCTAATCCCAAACCCATACAGTGAAAGCTCAATAGAATCACCAGAACACAAAAAAGCACTTCCATTTCCACTGTCCTTACCTCTATAGTTGCCATTTCCAGTGATATTAAGCGAAACAACGCGCGAATTAGCATCACACGAGACGCCGTTCCAGTGACAATGGTTGGTGTTGATCAGATTCCAGCCAGAGAGAAGCCCTGAAGGGTCAGAGACTGAGTTCTTGAACTGTAACAGCACAGATTTGTCAGAATCAAAAGAAGCGGCACAGTTTAGTGACAGCGAGAAGGCGCAGAAGAGAGAGAAAAGTTTCAGTTTTGTGAAGGATTGCCACTTGATAACTGAAGAAGGAAAACAAGAGGAACCCATTTCAGAACCCTCAAAAGGGTCTCTATAACACTGAAAACCCCTCTCTTTCAGTTGTTGTAGTGAATGAATGGAGAGGGTTTTCTTTTTTCTGTTTTTGAAAACCCTAACCCTAATTTAGGGTCTTTTTCAATGAGAGAGAGGGAGAGAGAGAGAGAGCGCGAGATAGAGAGAAGATTCAACAGTGTTTGTGATCTTTAGAGTACGCGTTTTTCTTTTCTTTTCTTTTCACTTTCCTTAACAGTTATTTGAAGCTAATTCTACTTCTGATGACTGAATTCATTTTATTTTATATATTATTTTTATTCCCTTCACCTTGTTAAAAAAGATGTAGATAAATATTTTAAAAAATATTTTTAATATTAATTTTTTTCTTAAAAAAAAACAATTTATTTTTGTAATAGCACCACGCTTGATAAAAATATCTAAAAAAAAACACTATCATAATATTAAATACTACATAAATCAAGGTTTGACCTTCAATTTACTTTGATAGCATTTTAAGAATAAAATTTAATTTTTAACTCTAAAGAAAATTATAAATATAAAATTTTATTAAAAAATCTTAATTAAATTCGATTTAGAGGTTTTGAAAAACGGTGGATTTCCTTCCTTCTTGTATCATATATTTCTTTCCTTTTCTTCTTCTTTGGGCCAAACCCAATATAGTCCCCCAATTATCAAGTAATTATCAACTTAGTTTCCTAGCGAACTAGTTTCTCAATTAAACCCTCTATTTCATAGAATCTTTATCAAGTTAGCTCCTCCATCTCACTTTTCACTCATTTTTTTTAATTGTTTTTGCCTAATAAACTCCAAATAAATAGATTCTTGAAAACAACTCTAAACCAGTGAAAACATGTCCATGAGGTTGAAATTTTCACTGAACTTTGATGGATTCTTTAATTCTATTGGCAGCGGAACTTCTTTGGGAAATTTATTGAAGACCTAATTGAAGAAATAAATTTCTTTAGGGACCATATAAAGAATTAATAGATGATTAGAGGACTGAATTGAGGCTCTTCTTCTTGCTTGATTTGTTAAAAACAATTTTATTGGATTTTGCTTACGAATGGAGGGAGGTTTGTCGTGAGGTGGAGGAATGGGGTCCACAGACGGTCAATAAATGCGTCAGCCCTGTCAATTTATTGTTGGATTGGGCTCTCACATACATGTATTATTAGTGGGGTTATTAAAAAAGAAATACCATGAAATCATAAAATAATAATAATAATAAAAAATAATCCTTACAGTTGAGAGCGTGGCTGAGGATAAAGGACTCCACGTGGGGTGTCCTTCCAGAAGGTAAGGATGGGGCCACCTTCCCCTTTTCTTGTTCAGTTCAAGTTCATGGGGTCCTCAATAACCATGATTAGTCGTTTAATAAGATACGATTGGTACTGTGGATTCAACCTGTTTTTAAATAATTTTAAATTTTTTTAGTTTAAAATTAGTTTTTTTTTATTTTTAGATTTTTTTGATATGTTTATATCATAAATAAATTTTAAAAAATAAAAATATATTATTTCAACATATTTTTAAATAACAAATATTTTAAAAAATAATTTTTAAAGATATTAAATCCACTGTTATTGGAATCAAACCTCAACAAATTCCTTTACTTGAAAAATTAATGACTCGAGTTATATTTTTGATCAATTAAATAAGATGGTTTTATTTAAATAAAATGAAAAAAATAAATTCAACGATACTTACAAAAAAATTTTAAAAAAAACCAACAACAATAACTTATAAAAAAATAATTAATTTTCAGCCAATTAAATATATAATGATAAAATTGGATAAAAATAAAAGATAAAAAACCAGTGTGAGTCAACCAAAGCTAGCATGATAGACATGTAATTAAGTAATAAGAGGTGAGTCAGTCCGGGTTAACCCTTCAAACTCGCATCTTAGGTCACGAGGTCAAGACAACCTGACAAAAAAGAAATTCAAGAAAATCACAGAACCAATTTTCTTTTTAAAAAAAACTTGTTGAACAACGAAATTGAAAGAGAAAAAAAAAGAAAAAAAAGAGGATGTCGACCCCTATTAACTTTTCAAACTTGTGACCTAAATTATAAAACTAAAAATACCATATATGGAAAAATCATAAAAGCTCAATTATCAACAAATCAAACATTGAGCAAAAAAAATTACACAAAATGATTCAAAATAAAAAATAAATTAGGCAACCACAAATATTTTATTTTAGAGTTAAATTGAAAAGAAAAATTATTTTAATAAAAGGATAGAAGAATAAAAGAATTAGAACCAAATTAATATATACACACACCATAAATTTGGATTGAATGATGAAATTAAAAACTAATAAAATTAAATAAAAAAATTAAAAATTAAAAATATAAAGATCAAATCAGAAAAAATAACATATGATAAATTGAAATTAAAAAATAAAATTAAAAATAAATTTTAATTTTGTAAAGAATCAAGAATAAAAATTAAAAATTAAAAAAATAAGAAATAAAAAAAACTAACCAATAATTTCCAAGAAAGAGAGAAAAAAACCATCCCACTTCCATAATCATACGCTGCATCATCAAGAAAAAAAACTCATCCACGCATCGGCAGAAGAGCTTTTTTTTCCCCCCGCTAAAGAGGAGCCTCACCTCCACTGATAAATTGCTCACCCTTCAACTTTAGCTTTTTATATATATATATATATATATATATATATATATATATATATATATATGCAGTATTTAAAAAAATATAAATGAAAAATGTGGTATTTGTTTCTTAACTATTTTATTTTTCAAAATCTTTTTTTTTTGTGCTAGAGTTTGTGAAAATAATTTTAAGACTGTGTTAATTTGTTTTTTAAATCACCAACCACTACTTCTTTTATTTATTAGATACTTACCAAACCAATGGATTTTCAATTAAATTCTTCTATTAATTTCAACTAACAAAATTATTAATAAATACTGTGAAACTCACATAATTTCTCTCTTTTTTCCAGCAATTTGCTTAAGTTATATTTGGGAACGGGATGCAACTATGTTTTTTTAAATTTTAAATTTTATTTTTATTTGAAATTAATTTTTTATGTTTTTATTCAAAAATAATATTAAAAAAATAAAAATAAATTAATTTAATATATTTCTAAAAAAAATACTTTAAAGTATAATTATTCTTACAATCTAAAAAAAACACTTAAAATTAACTGTCGTTAAAGTGTAGTGGGGGGACCCACCCGGAGTACAGTTTTCTTTCTATACTACACGAGCCTGCCTCACTGCTAAAAAAGGTTTGAAGCAAAGGCAACAACTATCTTTATTGTGCTAACAAGAAACATCCTTTATTAGAAAAGCTTACTATTATTATTATAATAGTACCCAACCCACCCGGTATGATGTTTTCGTAATTTTTTTAAAATATTTTTTTATATTAACATATTTTAAGAATTAAAAAAAAAACAATCAATTTAATATTTTTTCAAATAAAATACATATAAAACAAAAGTTATTAATTACATAGGCTATTTTACCTAGGGATGAGCAAAAAAATCAAGAAACCAAGAAAACCGAAAAAAAAATAACCAAAAAATCGAACCGTGAAAAAAACCGATTAAAATTTTGAAAAAACCGACCGGTTCAGTTCGGTTCCGGTTTTATAAGCCTAAAACTGAACCAAACCGAACCCAAATAGGAAAAAAACCAAGTCAAACCGGAAAAAACCGAGTCAAACCGGTTTGAACCGGTTTTTGTCCTAAAAAACTAAACCTAACCGAAACCAATCGATTTGAACCAGTTTCAGTTTTTTTTTAATTTCAGTTTGATTATCTTTTTTTTGATAAAAATTAAACCAAACAAAAAATAATCACCCCTTATTTTAACCTAAAAGTAATAAACCTTATCTCTTTCCATAATTTTCAATTACACAAATCTTTTGTCAAGCAATGACGACAAAGCGATGAAGGAGTGACCTCACCATGCTTAATTAACGGTGCTTCCTCCATACAAGTATGTATATGTATATTTAATTATTTAATGTCAGTATTTTTTATTCAATGATGAGCAGAAGATTGGATTAATTTTGTCAACAAGTGGTTCTAAACTTGGTTCCGGTTTTTTTTTTTATTTAATATTTAACAGTATTCACAAGAATGATTTTGGTGTTCATCCTCTGTCTTCCATGTGAATATGAGCAGAGGATTGCCACTTCTGCAAATTATTTACAACTCAAGTTAACAATTGCACGATAATATTTTATATGTTTCTTCTTCCTCACTAGTTATAGTATTTTTTGGGGTTTATTTAATTGTATTTTTTTTTTAAGTATATACAAGTTCTATTCATTTTTTTCTAAGAAAAAAATTCAAATTAAATAATAATATGATAAGATGTTGGGTTTGACTAGGTCAAACCAAAGGGGATCTAGCTAAAACAAAAATTACAGGCTTGGTTCAAAGATGTTGAGCTTGTTTGACCACGGTCAAACCAAACCCATAAACTCTTCTTGGGTTCAGTTTGGCCAGGTCATACCGAACTTATTTTCAGGTTTAGTGTTTTGCTTCTGAGTTTATTTGATCAGATTAAACCTAATCGAACTCATTTTGAGTTTGGGTTAACATTTTTCATGTTAAATTTAACCTCGATCAAACTAAACCTAAATAAGCCTACTTAAGCTTGTTTCTTTTTAACAATCTCCTTCTCTTTTTCATCTTTCTTTAAAATTTATTATTATTCATGTCCATATTATACACTACATGACATTTTTAGTCTATACAATATGGCTACATCTAAGAAGTTACTCCTATTTTCAAAGGCTACTCCTTGTTTATTTATGAAAAGGGAAAGTAAGAAGAAGGATGTCTTGAATCATCTCTCTCTCATTTATTACATGCAATCATGTTTTCTCTCCACAAGAAAATACACTTAAAACACTATACTGACTTAGCATTTGAAGTATTTTTTTTTATTGATAATCCTGCACAAGATTATTCATCAAGAAAGCTCAGGTTAGTTAAATTTATTTAAAGTTTTTCCATAGCTTCATCATCATTTTAGATTTTTTTTTAAAAAAGAAAAGTTAATTGATAAGCTATCTATAATTTTGGAGACAAAAAATCAAATCTACATATAAAGAGTATTTTTGGTTGTTTTTTATAATAAAGGTGGGTGAAAATAGATAAAAGACAAGATTTTCAGTTATAAATTAATAGAACCTATATATAAAAGGAAGTTTACGATAAAAAATTTCCCAAACCTTTAGTTATTAGGTTGGTCCATCATTAAGTATGTGTTTGGAAAGACAATTTACAATGTTTTTTGCAATAATACTTTTCAATTGAAAATTTATTAAAATAATTTTTTTTAATTTTTGATATTAGCACATCAAAATCATCAAAACATTACTTAAAATATATTAATTTAATTGAAAAAAAATTTTAAAAAATAAATTTAACCATGATATTGAAAAATTTAGTAGTTTGCTCGGCATAATATTGTGAGTGAAACCTATAAAGCTTGGTGATCTGTTTTTTTTTATTAAAAAAAATTCTTAGGGATAAAATTGAAATAATTTAAGACACAGAGAATGTGTTTAGAATTTCTATGTAAGACTAATTTGTAAAAAAATTTGTTTACCTAAACAACTTGTTGGGTTCTTCAGTTAAAACATTATTCAAAGTATTTTTTACCCCAAGTGAAAGATAAAGTAATTCTAATGCTTTTATTTTTCTCCTTTAACTTTTTTTATAGCCCCCTATATTTAATTTCTTTTCACCATGTCTCATATTTGGCAGGATAATGCTAAATAATTTAATCAGCTAAGTTAACTTGCTTTTAGTTTAATAATTATTAAAACAACAACAACAACAACAACAATAATAATTATTACTACTACTACTAAAATAGATCTTAATTGAGGATGAGAAATTTTATGCAGTTTAATTTTGTGATTTGGATTTTTTTTAGGTTTATTAGGTTGATAAATTGGTTTCTAGATGTTCTAAGAATGTTTATAGAATGTTTTTAAGTTAAAATGAGTTTTTTAGGTAAAAAACAGTGCCTCAATTTTTCGGCCAACATTATGGTGGCTGGAATCTAGGCTGACAAATGATATTTTGTCTGTCACAACGAGTGATATGTTATTTGCCTAAAAATAGAGGTGGATAATCTTTAAAAGAAAAAAAAACATGCCTAGACACACATGTCTACATTCTTTATTTCTAAGGCCCAAGGGTCATGGGCTATAGGCATGAGTGCCTAGGCTTTTTTTATTATTCTTATTAATTTTATATTTAAGTTAAATATATATTTATAAAAAAATTATTAAACCCAACTGAGTCCATAATTAACTTGAATTGTGGGTTTAATAAGTTATGCCACAACATCCTGACTATTATTTTTTTTATTTAATGCATTTGTGTCCCTCAATTCTTGTAAAAACAAATACAATTTCACCTTTTATTATTGATGATATATTTTTTTTATTTAACTTAAAAATAAAAAAAATACAATTTCACCATTTGTTATCAATTATTCACTTTTATTATCTTAATCCCATGCGCCGATTATTTTTTTATATTATAAATCTCATGCGTTTTATTGTCGTATAAATCTATGAAATGAAAACTAATGTCCGGGATTAAAAATTTATTGAATTTGATAACGTGCATGGCTTGCATTGTGAGTTTGATTGGTTTTCTAAAGTTCACTTGATTTTTTTAATTGAGTCTTGTTTTTTTACCAATTTTATCCTTGACTTAACTGGAGATTGAACTTTCTAATTTATTTTTTCAAGGTTATCACCGCAAGTTTTGCATGTCAACCCGAGTTGTAATCCTTGAGAAATTATGATAAAAAAAGTTTTATTTTTTTTAAATTATAATGAATAGATGAATAAGACATCAGGAAGATTTTATTTTGGTAAAAATATACAAATGAATAATAATTAGAGGAATTGTCTTGAAAATAAAAAAGAAAAATGGGCCAAGTTAATAAAAGAAGGGTATTAAATGTTAGAATAAGTTTAGAAAATAACCAAAAAAAGAATTAAAGGAATTGTGGGGAAAAATTTTAAATTAAAAAAAAAACTCTCATCCTCTCCTTTTATCCCTCAAAGTCGAAAACTAGAACAAAGAAAAAAAACAGAGGAGAACATGAAAAATTTGAAAGAAATTCTTATGCAAATGCTTATGGAAAAGAGAGATTAAGGGTTAGGGAGGGTTCAGAGAAGGATTAAACACAAGAAAAACACTAAATTTGGGTAAGATTTGTGAATAGAAAGAGAGTGATTGGAGAAGAAAGTGAAGAGAAAAGGAGGGAAAGAAAAAGACTTGAAGAAAATCTAAACTAGTTAGTGTTCAAAGTTCAAATTATGATCCGGTAGGATGTTTAGAGTATCTTTATGTCAATTAGAATGAGGATTTCTTGATATTCATTAGAATTCTTGCATAATTGAACTAGGTTTTAAGTGAAAATTTAGAGAAAATGTAAATTATCTTGAAATTGGGTCCTTAGGATCAATATAGGTTATGAAATGAATGAAATTATGATGAAACGATGAAAAAATATTAGGGGATTGGTAGGTCTTGAGTGGCCAGCCATGTGTAGATGGGTGAATAGTGATTTTTCTTGCTAGTTTGTGTAAATTATGTTAAAATTGTATTATAAATGATGTGAATGATGATTATTTAGGTATTTGGTGTTATTTTACATATTGATAATAAGAGGGTAAAATAAGTCATGTTTATATTAGTATGGAAATTATATCAAATATGATTATGAAGTAGTTAAAATATAAACGAATATGAGTAGATAGAGATGAAAGTATGACGAAAGAGTTATGTATGTTTTTGTAACCTTTATGAAAAATAGTTAATAAGAAATTTGAATGACGAAGTTATATGAAAAATATAACTAACTCTATTAGAGAACGAAGCAAAACATTGATAAGGGAAAGTTAAATATAATAGTGACTTTTATTTTGAGTCCGTTAAGGATAATGCTAATCAATGAGAGAATTGATTTGCAGGAGATACTTTAACAACCGTGCCACTAACTCGAGCCGGATAAGAAGCTTCTAACACAACAGGTTTGTGCTTCGCACTTATAATTTTGTTACATTAAGTTAATATTGTTAAAGTAAAAATTCAATCATTTGTTCCGATATTAATGTGAAAGTAAGCAAATAAGTGAATTATAGAAGAAAAGGGAGTAAATCAGTGAAAATTTTGATTAGCTGCTCCTAAAGGGAGGCTAATGATGTCAAGAGTTTTCTTGATGTCAACAAGTGGTTCAACTCTATTTTGATGCTTAATTATAAACAAACAAAATCATTAATGTGATGTTATTATAACTCATATACGCATGTTTTGAATTGTATTCTTACTTAGATTATATTGTGAATTTTGGACATTACTATAAATGCTTGGTTTGGAATGGTGAGCATAATTGATTTGTGGTGAGATCTAGGATGATTGGATCGGAATTGAAAATATGTATAAAAGTGAATTTGGAGTATAATCGACAACTTGGAATCTCTCGATATAAAGAGAAACTCTGCTGAAATTTCATTACATTAAAAAAAAATAGTGTGCATAAACATGAATATATGTATTGGGTCTGTTACATTTGGTCTAATAAACATGGATATGTGTTTTTATTCGATTAAATTGGGACTGTTACACGGGTTGACCTCGATAATTCCAATGCGTTCTTTTTCTCAATATTAGATAAAAACATCGTTCAATATGCATCTAGTTTTGAATTCATGGTTAAAATCTATATTTTTAGGAGACATATTAACAATGCTTATATATTTTTGTTATATGTTTGAAACTTGTTTTGCTCCGATCCATGACACAGCACAAGCCAATGTGCTAGTAATTTAACCAAGTGGAATAGCAAATGATGCCTATAATAAGAAATTACATTGTTAAAAGATTTAAAATTTTCTAAAAAACTTTTATAGCTAGGATATCCTGAAATATGTTTCTATTTATGATTTAAAATGAAAGTAATTATCTTTTTATAAAGGAAGGATCCACTAAGAGATGTATAAAAATAAGATTTAATGGTTGATAGAATACAAAAATATTTTTAATTTGCTAATATTTCCTTCCTTTATTAGGTAAGATTTGCTATCTTCTTCTTCTATCCACGATTTGCTCTCTAATTATGGTCGTTAAATCATTATAAATTTTTTTTCGCTTCCTCTTCAAACGTTCTTTCCTTATTTTCTTTATTCTTCAATGAATTTTCATGGAAAAGCATTGACTATGTTTCGTGCAGTCAAATTCGAATTTCTTCCTCTCAAATGTTTTTATTTTTTTTATTTTACTGTTTTCTTTAATATTTTTTAATGGAAAAGCATCGACTGATGTTTTGAGTTGATTTTATTTAAAACAATTATTATATAATTTATTTGGATTTTTTTATTATACCGTTAGTCACCCATTATTAATAAATAAATCTCAATATTGCTAACATTTTTTATGGAGTAAAATAAATATGGTAGCTACTTAGGTATCGTTAATATTGTCATGAATTATTTTTTTTTTCTTGTCAGATAAATTTTCGAGTTGATTTTATTTTAAGCTATTTACCATCATTACTTAATTCTCTCTCTCTTTTTTTAAATATATTTTTTCTTTTTTAAATGTGATTCTTCCTATTCTACAACCTTTAATAAATGGAAATAGATTTGTTATCAACCAATAAGCAAAAAATAATAATAAATCACACTTATTGAATTGTTTATATTTCAAACTATTATACCAGTACATTTTATTTATGTGAAGATAAAATAAAAGCTACAAATTTTTAAAGTTATTTAAAAATCTATTATTATAAAATTAAATACTCATGTGTCTTTCTATTACTAGGATTTTAGAAGACAAGGAAAAAAATTTAAATAGCTCATTGATTTTAGAGACAAGTTGCTACATATAATATTTGCTTGAAAATTACCAAAAAAAAAATAATAAGAGTGCTTGGTAAAACACTACACTGTTAATTGTTACAATATAATGAATTCCTTTAATAATATAACCAAAAAAAGTATAAATTTGAGGGGTTCAATTGGCATTAACAAATTGAATGAAGGTAAATTGGTCTCTTCACTTTTTTGTTTCACATTGAAATTACTAATTTACCCTTAGGATAAAAAACAACCTGGTTTACAGGGGCTTCTTGGTTTTCACTTTTTTTCAAAACAATTAAAAGATTAACTTACCCATTAAAGAAAAAAAATACTAAACTTGTTGTGAAGGGGGTTTATAGTATTTCCATCATGTGTTTTTTTTCCGTTATACTCAATTTGAATGACAGGCAAACCAGTCTTTTAACAAATAAAAAATATTATAAAAAATAAAAAGTGGTTTCATTCACCAATGAGTGGACATCGCCTGCGCCCTTTAGACGATGTGTGCAGGAGTGTTTAATGGCAAAAAATCAACCATTGTGTCATCCAAAACATCTAGTGGCGACGCATCTTACGTGGTAGGCATGTGGTGAGATTCGTGATGGTATGACGGTTAATTTTTTTTCTCTCCTTTTCTCTCTCTCTCTCCTGACCTTGGGATTCACATCGAACCTTCTAAAATTTAATTATGTCCTCCAACTTGTATTTAATTCAATTTTGGTCCTTATTATTTCAACTGCTATTTGTGTTGATTTTAATGATTTTTGATTTTTTTTTCAATTTCACCTATGAGCATTTTATTTCATTTAATATTTGCATCAAACTTGCTCCTCATTCTTTAGATTGCTTTTTTTTATATTATTTTCTTAATTTATTTTGTTTTTCAATTAAGTCCTAATTATTTTCTTTCATTTAATTATTATACTAGATTTGGTTCTCATTGTTTTGATTGCTATTTGTTTTGTTTTTTAAATTTTTATGATTGAGAATTTTGGTTCGTTATTCTTACATGTCTTCCTTCTAGAGGGTAACCCTAATCTCATGACTTAAGTCATTAGTTTTGAATATTAGCTTGGTTTAAGTTTGATTTTATTATGGCCTTTTTACAAATTGATATTTTTTTTTAATTTCATCATTCGACATTAGGTTATTGGCCCTTTAGCTTGGTGAATTATCCTACTTTGTTTTATGAGATTATCCCGATCTTATATCCGGGTAGCGGGTTAGTCGAGTTAACCCAAGTTGACTTAGTTTTTCTTTTCTCGATGTTTTTTCATGAAATTGATTTTTTTTTCACTTTCATCCAATTGCATTAAATTACTGCCCCTTGAACTTTGTGATTTAGCCACTTTCCTTTTTATGGGGTTATTTCAAGTGCAGGTTAGTCAAGTTAATCCGAGTTGACTTGGGCTTTTTCCAGTTTTTTTTTATTAATATAACTTTGGTCTTTTTTTCTTTTTTCTTTTTTCTTTTTTCTTTTTAAATTATTTTTTTCATCTCGATCTTATATTCTGGGTCACATGATTGTTAAGTTATCCTAGGTTAACTAGAGTTATCATTATCTGTACATCCTTTTTTATGTTAGAAAAAGTTTGACCCAATCTACAACATAGCGCGAGCCACCTATCTAGTAATGACTATGATGAATGTTGATTTGATAGTGATTAAGCCTTGAAAACTTCAGGCTGAATTAGGCTTTCCACGATTGTAATATTGGTTAGGTGGAATGGTTGGGCTTAACCACTGATCCATGAGTTTTCCTGCAAAAGAATTTATTTATTGGAATATGAGATTTTTTGATGCTTAAGTTAATAAAAAAATATGAGGTAAATAAAGCACAAAAGAGTAGAGAACGAACTTGTGAGAGTATATTTATGAATGTTGGGTGTTCTTTGTGAACATATTGGATTGCTAAATGACTGTTGGTGATTCTTGGAATTGTTGTATTGTTGCTTATTGTTATTGGAATTGTTGTATTGTTTCTTGTAGTTATTGGAAGTGTTGGACCATTGCTTGTAGTTACTATAAGTGTTGGATAAAATTTTATATATTCTTACCTGACAACTAAATGTTTTTATAAACCTTGATCACTTGTTATAAGTATCTTGTGTTGTACAACTTGGCACAAGTAGAGCAATAATAGAGAGGCTTGTAGTAAGTGGAGAATACCATTAGTGGTGCTTGTTTCGTGGAGAGTGATACTACATCCTGTCGTTGTGAGAGCAGAGTAAAGTTGTAACTGTCTCGTGGTGAGTGGAGTTGTACGTGCTTCATGATGAATAGTGTCACAGTACCTTAGTCATTGTGATTCTCATGCCATTGGTAAAAAAAATGGTAATTGAGTTTTGAAGATGGAAATTTAAGCTCAATGGTATAGTTGCCCTCAGTTGATGAATTTGTTCAAATAGATCATATTCTGATTAAACTTTGTCAAATCAAATAAGGTGCAATTCAAAAACAGGGACTCTTTTTTTTTTGTGTGGAGGGTAATTAACAAGGTTTGGCATCAAGGAATGATGTAGAACCAGTTGCAGCCGGTTCTACAGATGGCAGAAAGGAGAACTAACTGCAGCAGAACCAGCAAACAACAGCTTATTACAGGGACAATAACGAAGAGACAAATCAGGAGCTGCAGCTGGCCTTTTCCAACCTATTTTAGGACTTTTAATTTATGCTTTAAATATCAGAATTTATTTCCCGTCAGGACTCTAGTATTCTTTTCCTATTTCAGTTATTTCTTGCCTAAACGGTTTAGTCCTAGTTGAACTAGGATGTGCAGTCTATATAAAGGCTGTTTATTTTCATTGTAAGGCACTTTGGAATTTGCATAATAAACTTTCTCTTTGAGAATCTTGTTCTCTAGCTCGTGGAATCGAGCATTTCTTGTGTTCGTGGATTCGAACAATTATTATTTTTGAAAGCAGACGGTGAACTGCTTTCTCAAGAGCTCTCCGCTACGCCAGTTGGTATCAGAGCAAGCTTAATCCTGATCGGATGGCAAATGCACGGAATGAAAGCGAAATCCTCGGCGGCGGTGAACGTGAGGATAGTCTAGTTACAGGAGCAGAATTCAGAAATTTCCAGCAGGAAACACAACAAGCATTACGAGAAATCCAGGTAGCTCTTGCTAGGTTAACAGCAGGAAATCATCAGAGGGGCAATGATCCTCCGGGTCGTCACCCCTACCGAGACAGAACTGACGTTCTGTTTAAACGCCATCCAGGGACGCCACAAAAGCAACCAACCTATGAGGATAACCTGAGTGAGGACGAAGAAGATGCTGAAATCATGCTTCAGGGTAACCGAAGGGGAGGCCAAAGAGAGCCAGATCGGCAAACGTTTCGCATGAAGATGGACCTACCCAGCTTTAATGGCCAACTTCAGATTGAAGGATTCCTTGATTGGCTAGTATTAGTTGAACAATTTTTCGATTATATGGACATCCCTGAAGACAAAAAGGTCAAGTTAGTCGCATACATACTCCTGGGAGGGGCTTCTGTATGGTGGGAGCAGCTACAAATCACACGGTTGTGACAAGGAAAGGGAATGGTTCAGACATGGGCCAAAATGAAACGACTGCTATGATCCCGATATCTACCCCCAGATTATGAACAACTTCTATTTAAACAATATCAAGATTGCAGGCAGGGAAGTAGAACTGTCGAGACTTTCCTAGAAGAATTCCATAGGCTATCATCTCGAAATAACCTGATGGAAACAGAGGCACAATAAGTGGCCAGGTTTGTTGGGGGACTACGTTGGACTATACAAGATCGGGTGGCAATGCAAACAGTATATACCTTAACTGAAGCTGTAGCACTAGTTATTAAAGTGGAAACTCAGTTAGACAGATCAAAGACAGCAGTCGGAGCCAGAAGTTTTGTGGACAATAATCGGGCTACAGTAAACAAAGGAAAAGCTCCAATGGCACAACCATCCTTTTGTAACGCTGGAGGCAGCAGTGGAATGCCCGCAAAACCAATCCCTATTACGCCACCAGAAATAGCACCTCGTAATCCTTATGCTCCTCCAGGACCTGACAAATGTTATAGGTGCGGAATGCCAGGGCATCGTTCCAACCAGTGTCCAAGAAGGGGCACTGTAAACTTAGTAGAACCAGAAAGAGACGGCAGACGTGAGGTAGATGAGAATGAAGCAGTCTATGCATATGAAGAAGAAGAAATAACAGGTGGCGACGAGGGAGAGCTTTTGTCACATTCTCTTATGGTCCAGCGGCTATTGTTTACGCCAAAGCAAGAAGAGCTATCCCAGCGACACAAAATATTCCGAACTAAATGCACTGTAAACAAAATGGTTTGTGATATTATCTTTGATAGTGGCAGTAGTGAGAATATAGTATCAAAGGTCATGGTTACCAAACTGGGGTTGTAAACTAGAAAGCACCCCTCCTCGTATAAAATTGGCTAGATCAAACGAGGTAATGAAGTAAAGATAACTGAAATCTGTCACATTAAATTCTCAATTAGGAAGAACTACGTAGATGAGGTTACGTGTGATATAGTGGAAATGGATGCCTGCCACATAATTTTGGGATGCCCTTGGCAGTATGATGTGGATGCTACTTACAGGGGCCGTGATAACGTGTATGTTTTCATGAAGGGCAACCTAAAAGTCATGCTAGGACCCATAAAAGAAGAGCTCACCAGCAGCGCACCAAAGTCAAAGAACAATCCAATACTACTAATGGATGGGGGAAAATTCATAGAAGAAACTAAGGAAGCCTGTGAGATTTTCGCAATAGTAGTTGGAGGAGAAGTCGGCAAGGAATCTAATGACATCCCACCAGCACTGTTACCTTTACTAGAAGAATTTCAGGAAATTATACCCTTAGAGCTGCCTAATGGATTGCCTCCCATACGGGATATACAATATCAGATTGATTTCATGCCAAGAGCCAGTTTGCCTAATCGTCCATATTACCGGATGAATCCCAAAGAAAGTCAAGTGCTTCAGGAACAGGTTGAAAAACTGATCAAGAAGGGTTTAGTACAAGAGAGCATGAGCCCTTGAGCGGTTCTAGCATTGTTAGTCCCGAAAAAGGATGGTAGTTGGCGCATGTGCATTGATAGCCGAGCAATCAACAAAATCACTATTAAATATAGATTCCCTATCCCTCGCTTAGAAGACATGTTAGACATGTTATATGGATCCAAAGTCTTTTCAAAAATTGACTTGCGCAACTAATACCATCAAATTCGAATCAGGCCAGGAGACGAGTGGAAGACTGCATTTAAAACGAAGGAGGGATTATACGAATGGTTAGTGATGCCGTTTGGACTATCCAATGCACCCAGTACCTTCATGCGTTTCATGAACCAGGTATTAAAACCTATCACAGGAAAATTTGTGGTGGTGTACTTTGACGATATATTAATATATAGTCAAACCAAATCTGACCATGTTGCACACCTGAGGGAAGTACTTAAAATCCTGTAGCAAAATAAGTTGTATGTTAATTTGAAGAAGTGCAGCTTTATGACCAGTAGCTTGTTATTTTTGGGATTCATAGTGAGCGCAGATGGAATCAAGGTGGATGAGGAAAAAATTCGTGCCATTAGAGAATGGCTAACTCCACAAACTATAAGTGAGGTCCGCAGTTTTCATGCTCTGGCAACGTTTTACAGGCGATTCGTGAGGGACTTTAGTTGAATTGTCGCGCCCATTATTGAATGCATGAAGAAGGGAAAATTCCATTGGGGAGAAAAAGCAGAACAGAGTTTCACGTTGATTAAAAAGAAATTATCTTCTGCCCAGTCTTGACACTACCAGATTTTGATAAACTATTCCAAATTGAGTGCGATGCTTCTATTATTGGCATTGGTGCTGTGCTATCTCAAGACGGCAGACCAATCGCATTTTACAGTGAAAAACTCAGCGAAGCTCGCCAAATATGGTCTACCTATGAGCTGGAATTATATGCTGTATTTCGTGCCTTGAAAATCTGGGAGCGCTATCTGGTGCAGCGGGAATTTGTATTATTCAGCGACCATCAAGCATTAAAATTTCTCAACAGCAAGAATAATGTCAACCGGATGCATGCCCGCTGGATTTCCTTCATACAACGCTTCAGCTTCTCCTTGAAACACAAGGCAGGTCGCTTGAATCGGGCAGCTGATGCCCTAAGCCGGAGGGCACTGCTGCTGGTCACACTACAAACTGAAGCAACAGGGTTTGATTGCCTCAAAGAATTATATGCAGCCGATGAAGATTTTCAAGATATTTGGGCAAAGTGTCAAGCAGGGGCCTCTGTAGCTGGGTTCCACATTCAGGAGGGATATCTCTTTCGTGGCAACCAACTGTGCATCCCCAGGAGCTCACTGCGAGCTCAGATCACCCACGAATTACACGGTGGAGGCTTGAGCGGACATTTAGGACGAGACAAAACCATAGCTCTTGTTGAAGAGCGATATTATTGGTCACAATTGAAACGTGACATTGGCAGTCATGTGAAGAGATGCCCCATCTGTCAAGCTGCTAAGGGCCAGTCTCAAAATACTGGTTTATACATGCCTCTGCCCATTCCAGCAGCACCGTGGGAGGACCTTTCCATGGACTTTGTCTTAGGCCTCCCGCGCACCCAACGCGGATTTGATTCCGTATTTGTGGTAGTTGACAGGTATTCTAAAATGGCTCACTTTATTGCTTGCAAAAAAACCGCGGATGCAGTTCACGTCGCAAATTTGTTTTTCAAAGAAATTGTTCGTCTACATGGGGTTCCCAAATCCATCACTTCCGATAGAGACACCGAATTCTTAAGCTATTTTTGGAGAACTTTATGGCGGCGATTTGACACATCCCTAAACTTCAGCAGCACCAGCCATCCTCAGTCCGATGGCCAGACAGAAGTAGTAAACCGCACTCGTGGGAACTTAATTCGTTGTCTTTCTGGTACAAAACCAAAACAGTGGGATATTACTCTTGCACAAGCTGAATTTGCCTATAATAGCATGCTCAACCGGTCTATAGGGAAGACACCATTCCAAATTATTTATTGTCGTCCACCCCACCATGCGTTAGACCTGGTTCCTCTGCCTAAACTACCTGGTTTAAGTATTGCAGCAGACAATATGGTCGAACGGATAACAGCTATTCAAGACCAAGTGCGGCAAAATCTAGAGACATCTAAAGCCAAATATAAAGAAGCAGCTGATAAGAAGAGAAGGGTTTATATATTTCAAGCAGGCGACCTCGTAATGGTTTACTTGCGCAAGGGACGACTGCCTGTAGGTACATACAATAAGTTAAAAGACAAGAAATATAGCCCTTTCCATATTCTACGAAAAATCAATGATAATGCATACATCGTCGACCTTCTTGCCGATATGGCCATTTCTACTACTTTCAATGTCGCAGATTTGTATGAATATCATCCTCCTGATGTGGCATCATCACACATATCTCACTCGAGGTCGAGTTCTTTTCATGCAGGGGAGACTGATGTAGAACCAGTTGCAACCGGTTTTACAGATGGCAGAAAGGAGAACTAACTGCAGCAGAACCAGCAAACAACAGCTTATTACAGGGACAATAACGAAGAGACAAATCAGGAGCTGCAGCTGGCCTTTTCCAACCTATTTTAGGACTTTTAATTTATGCTTTAAATATCAGAATTTATTTCCCGTCAGGACTCTAGTATTCTTTTCCTATTTCAGTTATTTCTTGCCTAAACGGTTTAGTCCTAGTTGAACTAGGATGTGCAGTCTATATAAAAGTTGTTTATTTTCGTTGTAAGGCACTTTAGAATTTGCATAATAAACTTTCTCTTTGAGAATCTTGTTCTCTGGCTCGTGGAATCGAGCGTTTCTTGTGTTCGTGGATTTGAACAATTATTATTTTTGAAAGCAGATGGTGAACTGCTTTCTCAAGAGCTTTCCGCTACGTCAAGGAACTGCATGGACAATCGGCAATGAGAGACCGGTAAAATCTTAGACTGATGAGTGGATTGAGGGTTATGGCCCATTAATCAATCATCTAATCACGTGATTCCAGAGGAGACTCGCATGGAGACAGTTGCTGATATGGTGGATGAGAACAAGCAATGGAAATGGGAAGAGTTTGCCCATCTGTTGCCAGGAGGACACCTGGTCATGGTTGTTAGAAATAATGTTCAGGACTGCTGAGCTGGTATTTTATTCTTTCTTTAATTTTTGATTTAGTCAATTCTGTTCCTATTCTCTTGTTCTTGCTGCTACTTCGCAACTCTGTTATTTCCATTATCAATTGATCATGGCTTGAATGTAAGACCATGATCGTAGGAGTTTGTTATGTATCAGCTCTATAAATTGAGCTGCAGTTATGAATAAAGTATTCAAGCTTTTCATTCATCAATCTCTTCTTAAACACAAGCATTATCCTTTGTTATTTTTGTTGTTCAGAATCACTGCAACAATGACAATTGGTATCAGAGCTTCTTGATTTAAAGGGATCTGTGTTGTAACCTATGGAGACAAAAGTAAGCTTCTCATCAATTGCTCCACCAGTGTTCAATGGTGACAATTACCAGTTTTGGGCAGTACGGATGGAGACATACTTAGAGGCTCTGGATTTGTGGGAGGCAGTGGAAGAAGATTATGAAATCCCTGCACTTCCAAACAATCCCACCATGGCGCAGGTCAAATCACAGAAGGAGAGGAAAACAAAAAAATCAAAGGCAAAGGCGTGCTTGTTTGCTGCAGTAGCATCCACCATTTTCACTCGAATCATGTCTCTGAAAACAGCAAAGGAGATATGGGAGTTTCTCAAGACTGAGTATGAAGGGGATGAAAGAATTCAAGGTATGCAAGTGTTGAACTTGATGCGTGATTTCGAGTTGCAGAAGATGAAGAAGACTGAATCCATCAAAGAGTACTCTGACAGGTTGCTTAATATTGCAAGCCGAATCAGTTTACTTGGCTCGTCCCTGCCTGAGTCAAGAATTGTTCAAAAAATTCTTGTAACAATTCCTGAAATCTTTGAGGCTGCAATTACATCCTTGGAAAATACCAAGGATATGTCAAAAATTACTTTGACAGAAATGCTAAATGCATTACAAGCTCAGGAGCAAAGGAGGATCATGAGACAGGAAGATGAGATTGAAGGAGCTCTATTCGTCAAGCATAGAGAAAAAGGAAAGAATTACAAGAAGAATGGAAGCAGTCAAGCATCATCAGGTGATTCCAGGAATTTCAACAGGAGCAACACTGGAAACAAAAAAGGACCTTTTCCTCCATGCCAGCATTGTAAAAGGAGATCACATCCACATTTTAAGTGTTGGAGAAGACCAGAAGCTAAGTGCAACAAATGCAATCAAATGGGGCACGAGGCTGTTATCTGCAAAAACAAAATTCAACAGCATGGTGAAGAAGCTCAAATTGCTGATCAAGAAGAAGAAGATCAATTGTTTGTGGCCACTTGCATTTCCAGAAATGACTCAAGTGAAAACTGGCTCATTGATAGTGGTTGCACTAACCACATGACACATGACAGAAACATATTCAAGGAGCTGAAATAAACAACTTCAAAGGTTCGAATTGGAAATGGAGAATACCTTGTTGTTGAAGGAAAGGGAACCGTGGCAATCTTGACTTGCTCAGGTACTAAGTTCATCTCTGATGTATTGTATGTCCCTGGTATAAATCAAAATTTATTCAGTGTTGGTCAACTTATTGAGAAGGGTTATAAAGTAGTGTTTGAAAACAATTGCTGCTTGATCAAAGATGTGAATGGTCATAATATTTTCAAAATAATCATGAAAGGGAAGAGTTTTGCTCTAAATCCATTGGAGGAGGAGCATACTGCTTTCCCAATTAAAAAAAATATCACAGATATTTGGCACAAGAGGCTCGGGCACTATCATCATAGAGGGCTGATGCTTATGAAATCCAAGATGATGGCTAAGGATTTCCCAGCATTTGATGATCACATATCCAGCTGCAGAACTTGTCACACTAGCAAGCTAAACAGGAAGCCCTTTCCAGAAGCCACATGGAGAGCAACAAGGAAGCTGCAATTGATTCATATTGACATTGCAGGACCACAAAGGACACCCTCTCTAAATGGGAGTCTGTATTATGCTGTCTTCATTGACGATTACAGCCGAATGTGCTGGATTTTCTTCTTGAAGCACAAGTCAGAGGTAGCACAGGTGTTCTGGAATTTCAAGGCCAAAGTTGAAAATGAAAGTGGCTGCAAAATTCAAGCCCTCAGATCAGACAATGGCAAGGAATACACTTCCAATGCCTTCAACGTTTTTTGAGAGGAGGCGGACATTCATCATCAGCTAACAACTCCGTATACTCCTCAGCAAAACAAAGTTAGTGAGAGGTGAAACAAGTTCATATTGGAAATGACAAGATGCTTGCTACATGAGAAGAATTTACCAAAGAAATTCTGGGCAGAGGCTGCAAACACTGCTGTGTTCTTGCAAAACCGACTGCCTACAAGAGCCTTGAAGGATCAAACACCCTTTGAGGCATGGTATGGTTACAAACCATCTCTGAATTTTCTTAAGGTATTTGGATGTTTGTGCTTCACCCTTGTTCCACAGGTCAAGAGGGATAAACTTGACAAGAAAGCACTTCCAGGCATTTTTGTTGGCTACAGCTTAGTTTCAAAGGCTTATAAGATTTTCCAGCCACAAACTGGAAAAATCGTTATAAGCAGAGATGTCCAATTCCTGGAAGATGAAGAATGGGACTGGAACGATGCAATCAAAGAAGATTCAGCCTCTCCAAAAGGCAATTATCTTGTTTCAGACACAGATGATCAAAGCATGGAAGATTGGGACATCAACATGACAGATGACACTCCTGTTAGAGGCACACGGTCACTCCTTGATGTGTATCAAAGGTGCAACATTGCTGTGTGTGAACCAGCAGACTTTGAAGAAGCCAAGCTAGATCAAAATTGGCTTGCTGCGATGAAGGAGGAGCTTCTCATGATCAAGAGAAACAACACGTGGGAGTTGGTTGACAGACCTCAAAACAGAAATGTAATCGGTGTAAAATGGGTGTATCGAACAAAACTCAACGCTGATGGCTCAATCAATAAGCTCAAAGCCAGGCTAGTGGTGAAGGGTTATGCACAAATCTTTGGCGTGGACTACTCAGACACGTTTGCACCGGTAGCAAGACTTGATACTATCAGGCTGCTACTTGCCATTGCAGCACAACTGAATTGGAAGGTGTATCAAATGGATGTCAAGTCAGCGTTTTTAAATGGTGTTTTACAGGAGGAGATCTATACTGAGCAACCAGAAGGCTTTGCAAATGAAGGAGAGGAGGACAAAGTCTGTCTTCTTAAGAAGGCACTATATGGATTGAAGCAAGCTCCAAGAGCTTGGTACAGCCGAATCGATGAACATTTGCAGCACTTAGGATTCACTAAAAGCCTCTCTGAATCGACTCTTTACATCAAGCAAAATGGTGATAACATACTTATCATCTCACTTTACGTTGATGATTTGCTTGTAACAGGAAATAACAACAATAATGTGGAGACGTTCAAGCAAGAGATGATGAGTGTATTTGAGATGACAGATTTGGGTTTGATGTCCTTTTTTCTTGGAATGGAAGTTAAGCAAGCTGAACATGAAGTGTTCATATGTCAGAAGAAGTATGCCAAAGAAATCCTCAAAAAGTTCAAACTTGAAGATTGCAAAGCAGTAAGCACTCCTATGAATCAAAAGGAGAAGCTATGTAAAGAAGATGGAGCCGAGAAGGTTGATCAAGCACAATTCAGAAAAATTGTTGGATGCTTGATGTATCTCACTGCAACTAGGCCTGATATTTTGAATGCTGTGAGTATCTTGTCTAGATTCATGCATTGTGCTAGTGAATTGCATTTCAAGGCTGCTAAAAGAGTGATAAGATATGTCAAAGGAACCTGCAATTTTGGCATAAGATACACAAGAAGTAGAGAGTTCAAACTGGTCGGGTACTCTGACAGTGATTGGGGAGGCTCAATTGATGACTTGAAGAGCACATCAGGCTACTGTTTCTCTTTAGGTTCTGGTGTGTTTTCATGGAATTCAAAAAATCAAGAAACCGTAGCCTAATCCACTACTGAAGCTGAGTTTGTGGCTGCAACAACTGCTGTCAATCAAGCTTTGTGGCTAAAGGAAATTTTATCTGATCTTAACCTGGAGCAAAAGGAAAGCACAGAAATTCTAGTCGACAATCAAGCTGCCATTTCCATCTCTAATAATCCTGTGTTTCACGGGAAAACCAAGCACTTCAACATCAAATTATTCTTTTTGAGAGAGGTGCAGAAAGATGGGAGTATCATTCTTATTTATTGCAAAACTGAAGAACAAGCAGCTGATATTTTCACCAAACCACTGCCAGTCAACAAATTCGAATTTCTAAGAACAAAGTTGGGAGTTTGCAGTTCCTAAACAAGGAGGAGTGTTAGAAATAATGTTCAGGACTGTTGAGCTGAAATTTTATTCTTTCTTTAATTTTTGATTTAGTCAATTTTGTTCCTATTCTCTTGTTCTTGCTGCTACTTCGCAGCTTTGTTATTTCCAATATCAATTGATCATGGCTTGAATGTAGAACCATCATCGTAGGAGTTTGTTATGTATCAGCTCTATAAATTGAGCTGCAGTTATGAATAAAGTATTCAAGCTTTTCATTCATCAATCTCTTCTTAAACACAAGCATTATTCTTTGTTATTTTTATTATTCAGAATCACTGCAACAACGACAATGGTTTAGCAAGTTATTCAGCGCCATCAAATGATTTGGGAGAGGACACCATGTATTGGCGTCACTCGAAGAATGGTGAAAATCGGCGTATAATGCTCAAGGTAACGTGGGCAATCAAGGTAGGCAGCTGGCACCACCATGGAAGCTTGTGTGCGTGAGGGTTAAGATTTTTATTTGGCTACATGTTCATAATAGGCTGATAACTAATGAGCGAAGAAATATAAGATACATGGTGAACGACCCTTGTTGCCACCATTGCCCGGCAGTGGTGGAGTTGACTATGCATGTGTTAAGAAATTGTCATGAAGCACGTGAGGTGTGACATTTCTTTGATGTGGAGATGCACATGTGGCTTATTAGAAACTTGACATCTGATACGGAAATGGAAGAGTAGAAACCATAGAATTTCTGAGGAGGCGGATATGGCGTGTAGCAATCCAGTAGAGGCGATCAAGAGCATGGCTAATTAGTACTATTGAAAGCACAGGATTGGCAGGAGATGCAAGTGTCATGAGATGGTTGAACGTATGGTTGTAGCAAAGGTAATCCAGGGGGGGCATGCAGAAGCTGGGGGTCTTATGAGAGATAGCATGGGCTCCTGGGTTCAGGGTTTTGCTATAAATACTGGAGTTTATTCTTCTGTAAGAGCGGAACTCCGGGCAGTCATCATAGGTTTGGAGCTGCCTTGATCGCTTGGAATTCGTCTTCTGGTGGTGAATCTTATCACGAAGCAGGAGATGCCATTTATGCTATGGTTACCAAGGCTCAGGAATTACTGTATAGAGAACGGACAGTCAAAGCGCAGCATGCATCTAGAGAAGGGGATGCTGCTGCAGATTAATTTGTTAGCTAAGCTAATTTTGGATTAACTAGAGATCAAACTAAGAAATACAAAACACTCGTTTTTTTAATTTATTAAGACTGGCACTAGTATTCTTAATAAAAAAGAGAAACAAACTAAGAAATGATGTCAAGATAAAATAGTTATGAAGAATGAAGAATCTAATGTAAGAATCCAACCTATGATTTTCCCTCTGGAATTTCTAAATCAATAGATCTTCGTACATGATTCTTACGTTGACTTCCTTTTTTCAAAATCTAAAAGCCAAACTTCTCCCACAGGATTGAATGAAGACTGTAGGTTCTACAACTTAATTAGTTTAGATGGTGATTTCTATACCTTGACTGTATAAGCTCTAAGGTTTTGCATTGGAAGAAGAATCACCAATACAAGAAAAAACAATTGCAGAAAATATGGTTCATATTTCGATCCGATGGACAGGGCAGGGATTTTCGTGAAGAGGGAGATTTACAGAGGTTGGTGTTAAAATAGTTATGAAGAATTCTCTTTTAACATCCAAGTGAGCAGCAGGAGAAGCAAGAAAACCAACTATTTCCTGCAGCCTTAGGGTTTGTTCCAGGGGTGGTTTCTGCAGGCTTTGGTGGCTCCTGTTGCGAGTGCTTCTCTGAGGGATGCTTCCCCGTCACCTCATGGAAAGAAGTTGTCCTTCCTGAGGTAGAATCGAATCTGAAATGAAGTTAAACATTAGCTTCAGGTATCTTGCCAATACAGGACAGGCAAACATCGGCAGACTTAGTACTTAGCAGAACTAAGAAATCTAAATGGTCTAATAATGGATGATAGGAAAAGGGTAATTATAGCTATAAATCCGGAGTTCCAAATTTATGTTTTTAAAAAATAACGTTTCTTACAAGTTCAATTTCTTGCGACGAAATCAAAAATCAAAGTGGAAAAGCAAGGAGAGAAAGGTGAGACGCAAGCATTTTGGTTTGGGTAGATGCTGGAAACAAAAACCATTTTATTCTGCATGGATACACAGTCAGGTAACTTACAGTGGGAATTGAAATGATCTGTTACTACTGGAGAAGGAGACTTGAACCTCCTCGACAGGAGGCATCTTTTCCCGACAGCTAATTTTCTCTGTTGCAACCAGAACCTCCTTTTTGGTATTGATATCAGCTGTTGATTTAGGTTCCATTTCTTCAGAATCAGACGATTCTTTTTCTTTCACTTCTGTTTCTATCGATATATTTTTATTCTTTCTATCATTGTTCTCTACTTCAATGACAGGACTCAAGCTGGGTAAAGGATTGCTTGTCTCTTCAAACTTGGGGAGTTCTCCAGATTTATATAACATGAAAGCATTATCTCTTGAGAAGCTACCATTTCCCATGTAAATGCTGAACAACGATTCATTTGAAGTGGCGCTCCACTCGGCTGGATTACTAGGCTTGGCAAAAATGGATGATGAGAGCCGATTTGGATCATAGCCTGGCGTCACATTACTTTGAGGCGATGGTGGGGGCAATAGCTGTGTGCTAATAACCAGATTGTGGCTGGAAACTTCTGCTGGAAATAAGGGTCCTCTTGATGATTTAACACCTGCTTGGTTTGGTTCGATAAAGGGATTGGCAGGATCATCCTTTTCGACCCCACCAGATCTTGCTGAAGATTCTGATGATGCGGAAGAACTTGAACTTTTGAGAGCAGGAATAGCATTTTCGTCAGCCATAACCTCGTAACTTTCTAAATGGTTGCTACTTCCCTCAGAATCTATTAAACGCTTGCTAGTTCCACCCAACTTATCGAAATTAAGCTCCCTGTGCTGCCTTGGAATAGGAATTCAAGCTGCAAATCGAGAAGGGAAACATCTATATCAAATCTACAGCATATCTAGCACTTTTTACAGAATGAATATCCCAAAACAAGTCGCGTTGTGTTGCATAATCAGCCAATATAATAGAAGGAAAGGGCCATACTACCCAAGGCACGGAAAAATTCAGTAGAATCCTGTGAACTTCTACACAAAACAGTAAACGGGCCATCTTTATCTAATTAATGTCCTAGAAAAACTTTGCAGCATCAACAACACGCAAATTCTTAATCACTTTAAATAGTTGTCAGTTTTAGCGTTGTCAACCACAGAAGAAAAAGAAATCTTTCTTTCTTTTTCTGAAACTTCCTTGAAAAAATGCTGTTTTCAGTGCAAATAATCTGGAGCATAAACAAATTTTTTTTTCTTTTCATTTTGGACAACTAGATTCCGTGCAAAAAATCGTTGAAAAAAACCCAAATTAACAAATACAAATATATGCATCAAACTCAAAGAGGGAAAAAAAAACTAACTTGAATCTATCGATCACAATGTTGAATGAAAGCCCTTCTCAATGTCTCGAAGAATGTGAACCAAAATTAACCCCCAAAAGCTCTGGCTATACAAATTCGTATCCCCCCCCCCCCCTAAAAAAAAAACAGAAAAAAAAAGAAATTCAGGGTGGGGATTTAATTAATGAAGAAAAGGAAGACAGAATTGATACAGGGAAACGAGAGAGAGGTCTGGGGTTTACGTGTTGGAAAGGACAGAAAGGAAGGCTGGGAGAAAATCTCGGTGTTCTGTAGTAATTACAGGTGCTTAACTGACATTCAGGTGTCTTTTGTTTTATTTATTTATTAACCAATTAGTTGTCATTTTCAACTGGCTACTTCGTTATTTCGACGTGTACTTGGAGGCTCTAATTAACTGTATATGCGGGAAATCAGAAGCTAGTTATTACAACTTGTACTTGACAACCTTTTTCTGTCTATATTGTATTATATTATATTATCGTTGCAAATTTATTAAATTTCTATATAAATATTGATACGAGTGTTTTGTTTTTCACGTCGGGAGCCAGTTTTTGTACGTTTTGAATGTTGATTAATTTTATAAATTTTAAAATTAATAATTATATAAATTTTTATTAATTTTAAAATTTATAAAATTTTAATTAATAAATTTTAAAAAATAAATTCAGAATTTGATTAGTTGAATTACACCTCTCTAAATTAAATATATTTGTTTTTAAAATTATTCATAAAGAAAATTTAATTTTTATTAATGTATAAATTCATTAAGAGATATTTCATACGATGAAATAAAAAAAACCTTTTTATTATTTAAAATTTTATTTTATATTATATTTTTTATGATATTAAAGCTTATTAATATTGATATGGAGTAATTGATGGAAAACATAATTTTATTTTAATGATTAGAGGGTAATATTTTATGCTATGTTAAATATTTTATGAATGAACATGTAAAATATTTTACATGAAATTTTTTTTGCCATGTTTGTTAATTAATAATTTAAAAATATAATAAAAAAATAATGATAATAATAATAACATATTGTTATGATAATAAGGGTAAAAAACATTTACCAAGAAATACATTCATGAGCATGTTTCTTGGATCCAGAAGCCCATTAATCAACATTATAAATAGTTGATTGTTTGTTTTTTTTTAAAAAAAAACTTGAGAAGTCAGTTGATATTTTTATTTTTATTTTTATATGTTATTTTTTTTAATTATATGGAATATATCAATTTTAATGTGATTGTTAATTACTTACAAATATTTAACTTACATGTTACTCAATTTACCCCAATCAAACACCCCTTTAATGCCCTCTAATGTTCAAATTGACAATTTCACACAAATAAATAAATATATAGAGAGGGTACTTACGTAAATATGATGAGAAGTCGAGGATAAGGTAACATAGGGAAGTAGAGGTTCAATTTAGCATGTCATCTCCACAGCCTGACAATCTCTTACTATCTGTAATACAGGGAAAAAATAAGAATGCTGAGAGTGCCGGGCAGTGCTTTGTCAATGGAGATAGCCTTCCACAAGCAGCTACTGATCAATAAAGTTGACAGTCTTGACTGTAAGCTCCACTCTCCTTTCTTCTCAAACTGCAACTTCATTCATATGCTAGCTACATGAGCCTTTAATTGTGATTAAACATGTTAGGAGTTTGTTTTGTTTATATGGAAGACAATCATTGGTATTTCTGGCTTGGTTTCACATGCTTCTTCATGATTGTATAATTACTGCACATGTACTTGATTATAAGCAATGTTCGAGGATTTTACTGAGTTGGGTTCTGTTTGATTGCTAGTTCAACCCTCTATGCCTGCCAATCATCTCACTATCTCTAATTAACATGAGCTCATGAGGCTTGTGTAATCATTGAAATCTGTAAAATGTTTGTTTGATTCTGAAACTTGGACTGTATATTGTTGATTCCTGAGTACCACGAGAAGGAGATTTTGTGTTGCATCATGGAGCAGGAACTATATTAAATAACAATTTTGATCCACACTTTCCCTTTTATGAGGTTGAATTATACTGGAGAAATTAGGTGAAGAGAACACTGTTTTCCACTCACAGCCATCACTCGATGCTTTTTGATATAGTTTATCCGACTTTGCATCTGTAAATAATGTAATCAAAATAGGAAAAAGAGCATGTAAGTAAATCAACGTTGCCATCCGGGCATTCTTGCATGATCATGCAACCAAACTCCCAATCGCCTTGGCTCATATCCACCTCTACCATCTACTCCTTTAGTTGCATCGATGATGGCTAATGAGGCTGCTTTTAACATCTTCACCACCTTGGTCCAATAGGTGCACCGCTTGATTCCTTGTGAATCAAATCGCCCATCACTTTGATCTCTCCTTCTGTCTTAAATTCCGTTTGGTCTCCTTTTGATCTGGATTTCTTAACCAGTTTGATTTGATGGCATGTATAACTTATTCAAGAAGGAAATTTATGGTTAAGGCAAAGCCTACGTACGTTGGCATTAAAGACTCCCGGTCTATGTTTTGTTTAAATATAGCAGCCAAGCATACAGAACTTTTCAATCACAGTACTGAAACAAGTCGCAATGTAAACAGAAATTGCTCTGACAAATTACTGGCAGTTTCATCCATTCTGATTAATTGTAGGTGACAATATAACAAGAAAGAGAATTTCTGCACCATTTGTCCAAGCGAGTTCAGCAGACATTGCTGACAGTTCTTCTTTTATCCATCTCAAACTCCCCAATTTGATGAACCGACGTGGCAATTCTGTGAAGGTAACCGTTCTTCTCTTTCTGGCCATGCTTTCTTCATCCAATGCTAATCTTGTTTAAAACGACAATCAATGTGAAAAGGAGGAAGCATACGTGTTGAATTTTTGAGTTTACTAATCATGACTTGATCCTAAATGACAAGCCTTTTGATCATTGCATCTGGTTGATTTTCTGCGGGAGATCTAATCTTGTTTTCTTCTTCTTCCTGCAGCTCAAGTACTTCTCTTTTTTCTTTCTCTGTTGACATTTAAGCAAGTTTAATAGTAGCCAAGCTATCAAGTAAAAGAGAAAATAACAAGTACAGAGTTTGTTGAGTACTAATGAGAATCTTTAACAACAAAATAAGTTGCGCTCATATTTTTTCTTTATTGACTTTGGTAACATCTTAACCAAATGGAAACTAGGACATGATGTTCTAGCAAACTGTCCTTGAAGGATGATACGTGCATCGCGCAGTGAAGCGCGAAAAGGACTCAGATTCGTGTAGTTGCGGCTGCAGTTAGCATGGGCCACCAGCCTTTTGTTATGCTGCCTTGCACCAACATACATTTAGCATAGGTGCAAGCCTGTTTTTTGATTCACTGACTTAGCTTTTTGAGTCAGGTTTTTGGGGTAAGGAGGAGAAGGATACATCAGAAAACGGGAACTTATGTCCTTTTAGAACCTGGAGAAGATGAGAAATTTGTTTCTGAAGAAGAATTGAAGGCTGTACTTAAAGGCTATCTTGAGAATTGGCCAAGACCGACCTTGCCGCTAGACCTAGCAAAATTTGAAACCGTCGATGATGCTGCTTCTTTCCTGGTAAGTTCTGTTTGTGAACTTGAAATTGATGGAGATGTTGGTTCAGTCCAATGGTATGAAGTTCGTTTGGAGTGAGAGAAGAGTTCAAAATACGATTTTCGCTAGCTCAAACCAGGCCTAGATTCTTACAAACAACCGATTCCATGTATGATTTTTTTTCTTATGTTAGAATTCCTTCTGACACTGTAAAATTAAAGCTGGCTAACTCTAGTAGTTTGTTATCTTGATGGACAATATATAGGATGCTGGCTCTGTCACATAATCTTCCAAATGCCGTGATTGCTGCGCTGCAATTGATGGTTTCTTTGGCCGAGAAAATTCCTCTGCCAAGCTGTTTTACATACAGAGAGAAAAATCTATGTTGCAGAACGTCTTTTTTACTTTCTTAAAAGAAGCAAGTCATCTTGAATCGAACCTCATCTTGCCTATTTAATAATTCTCTGAAATGGGAAGGGCACGATGGTTTCTTTTCCATGACTACACATCTCATCTCTCGTGACAGGAAAACAGGACTTTCTATCCAGACAAATTCATGAAGTTCAAGAACCCATCTGATTACAAGAAACCAATCCATCTATCTGATATAGCTTTTTGTCTGCCAACATTGATATCTCAATTTTGAAAGCCGCCGCCCTGAACTTCTACATCTTGCACCTGCTACGATGACAAAATAAAAGATTTAATTCATGCACCCACAATAAAAAATAAGAAGAAAACAAACAACTTTATGGAACAAAATATAACAGAATTGGTATCTAATATGACAAGTTTATATTATCCCCTGATTAAAAATCTAATCAAGAAACCAATTAAGGAATTTGGTCACACCTTGGTCTGATTCAAACTTGGTGGCAAGAGAGCACCACCCTTTCTGTTTCTTGCAAGAAGGCCTTTTGTAATGGGTGAGATCATGAGATCAGTTGGGCTTCTATACCTTTCAGGGAACTTAAATGCCTTGGGAACTTGGAGATGATATGGGGGCGCTACTTCTGCGCAAATCATTGCCTGAATTCTCAGATTCTTGATCCATCTCTTGATCTTCCTTTGCTGGCGTTATGCTATCCAACATGGTGGGTTTGGATTGCATTAGACTCTTAAAAGGCGTTTCTTGCATATTCTCCACTGAATTGAGTATGTTCTCCATAGGTCAGTCGGCTCTGTAGCACTGAAAAAACGGCTCCTCTTGTTTGACAAAAGAGAAACTTAGGTGCCAAAAAGAAGAAAAGGTTGAAGAAACAGGATTTATGACAAAAGGTACAAATCCAGTTGAGAGAGAGAAAGAGGGGAGATCTTGAAGAATTTGAAGATTGGATTTTATAGATGTGAAGAAAGTACCAGTGCATAAATGAGTTTGCAACGGTACAATTTAGGGCTCTTCAAGGAAAGAAGTACCGTTGCGACTTGAAAAGTTTCAAATTTTCTATGCTCTACCCAAAAAGACAAATTGGATTTGAGCAGATTCAATTTTAGCCCGTAGTGGATCCAAAAACAGATATGCACAAGTCAGATTATTCTGCTGCCTTAGTGGCGAGTTTTATTTAGACCCAAACTAGATTTATATAGCCTACGCGTCTGGACAAAAAATTTTCAACATAAAAAGTACTAAAATAAAATAAAATAAAATTTGAGGCCTGATTTACTAGTTCCATAATTTAAATAATATAATTAAAAAAATACAATAACAATAAATAAATAAAAAAATAATAAAAAAATTAAAATAACTCAATCCAAACCAATCCAAAATAACCCAATGATGAAAAAAAAATTAAATTAAAAAAAACAACAACAAAGAAACTCTAGTTAAACCAGGTTAATCCAAAAACTTTGTGACCATAGATATAGGATTGAAATAATCTCATAGAAAAAAGCACAAGAAAAAAAATTTCAGACACCAATTCCTAATAAATCAATTGAAAACATGATAACTCTAAAAAAAAAAATAAAGCTTAATCTCTAGCAAATAAAATATTGAAAGATGAAAATTAAAGAAAAAAGTATTTTAAAAAGGTAAAAAAAAAACTTTATTCGAGCCCACCTGGGTCGAAATGCAAAATCTCTGACCCAACCATAATACTAGGGTGGACGCATTCATATGCAATTTGAATAATATCATGAAACTCATTCATCGAACAACTTACTGTTGAAGGAGGAAAAAAAACAAATGTAATTTAACAAACAATGGAAAAAAAATATGATTTAACTCGGGTTAATCCGCACACCGGGGACCATGAAAATCATAAAATCATGAAAAAAAATATCTATTTAGAAAACTTGCCAAAGAAAAAAAGATAGCAGTAAAAAATGAAGATCAAATTTGATATGAAAAAAACCCATAGAGGATGAAATTGTGAAAAAAAAAAATTGACCAGGATAACCCAATAAAAAAGAAATGAAAACAAAACGTACAAAGAGCAATTTTCAATAAATCAAATACTAAAAGATGAAATTAAAATAATTCAATTTTAAAAAAGGTCCTAAAAAAATTCAATTTGTATTAACCTTTGAAACTAATGGATGACTCTTGTCCTAAACTTCGGATTAACCTCATAGAAGAAAAAAATCATAGTTAACTCAATTTAATCTGCAAACCACGTGATCATATGAACATATGATTGAGTTAATCCAATTCAAAGGAAAGGAAAGTAAAAAAGGTAGGAAGAACAATTTCAAATAAATTAAATATTGAAGGATGAAATTGAAATAAATTAATATAAAAAAAAGACCAAAAAAACACAAGTTAGCCCACGTTAACCTTGAAACTAGTAACTCTAATCATGAACAAGAGACTAATTCCATAAAAAGCAAACCATAGAAAATAATAAAGCAAATATCTTAAAAAATGGTAAAAAAAAACATTAGCTTAGACTAAATTTTTCCGACAGAATTTCTAATCACACCGACATAATTTTTCCATCGATAAAACTGTGAAATCTTGTAGTGGATTTTCTACTGAGACTACATACTTTATGTAATAGAATTCTTTTTTCTATTAATAAAGTCTATTTGCTTGTATCTTGTTACCTGAACTTCCATGTTATGATTATGTTTTGAGGTTTGTTTATCCCTCTTTTTCATGTGAACAATCATATTGGCTCGAATAGCTTTAAAGATGGTGTGACTGTACTTAGAATAAATTATAAGTTGCCTATGTACCTTTGTGGATAAAAGATCAAGTCACAACGTAGTTCAAAACACTATTTTTTTTGTCAAAGAGTTTTTGTTTTTGTTTTTTTTTTGCGTGACTGTACTTAGAATGAATTCCAAGTTGTCTACGTATCTTTGTGGATAAAGGATCAAGTCATAACATGGTTCAATTTTGTTTGTTTGTTTTTTTTTGTGCCTTTCACAGTTTTAGCTCGTGCGGGCCAGGAGTTACCAGATTTCAAGTATAGTATCTTTTCAAGAATTTGCCGTTGATAGGCCCAATCCTTAATCCATTCTCATCGATAATTTTGTAAGCTCCATTGGTGTAGAGTTCTTGAACCACATAAGGGCCATACCATTTGGAGAGGAATTTGCTGCCCATGCGTTTTGACATTATTATTGGGCGTCGTACTGCCAAGACAAGATCTCCTTCTTGGAATGAGCGTGGTCGCACCTTCTTCTTAAAAGCCCTACAAAGTCGTGCTTAATAACATTCTAATCATTGTTGTGCCTCAAGATGTTTTTCATCTAAAGCTTCAAGCTATTCAAGGCGTAGACGAACATTGTCTTCATTGGAAAGTCCTTCTTGGATTGCAATTCTTAAAGATGGAATTTGACTTTCTAGTGGAAGAACAGCTTCAACCCCGTATACCAAGGAATATGGAGTAGCTTGAGTCGGTGTTCGGAATGTAGTACGATAAGCCCATAGTGCCTCCCCAATTCTATTATGCCAGTCCTTCTTCGAGCGATTCACCACCTTCTTGAGAATGTTGCATAAAGTCTTGTTAAAGGCTTTTGCCAAACCATTAGCCGGAGCATTGTACATAGAAGAGTTATGTTGTTTGAAACTGAACTGTGCACACAACTTATTCATGACTGTATTGTAGAACTCCTTTCCATTATCGGTTATGATGTATCTTGGTACCCCATAATGGTAAATGTTGTTTGTTCGAATGAAGTTTACAACTGTCTCTTTCTTGACCTTTTTTAATGCTGCAGCTTCTGCTCACTTGGAGAAGTAATTTGTTGCAGCCAATATGTAAAGATGCCCCCTAGAGCTTTTCGGCAATGGTCCTACCATGTCAAGTCCCCAACCATTAAAGGGCCAAGAGGCAACTGTCGGGTGTAAAGGCTCGGGTGGCTGGTATATCAAATTAGCATGTAATTGGCAACTTTGACATTTTCTAGCATAGTCTATGCAATCCTTCACCATTGTTGGCCAGTAATATCCCATTCTTTTGATCCGGAAATGAAGTTTAGGGCCTGATTGGTGTGTTTCACAGATCCCTGAGTGAGTTTCTTCTAGTGCTTTTGTTGCTTCTTCTTCTCTAAGACAGCGCAAAAAAACTACGTCAAAAGAGCGTTGATAAAAAGTGCCTTGGAAGTATATGAAGCAAGAAGCTCTTCGCCTCACCTCTGTCTTATGGCGTAGGTCTTTAGATAGCTTTCCATGCCTCAAATAATCGATAAGCGACCAATGCCAGTCTTCTCTTTCAATCTCGTAGACAAAAACTACACCTACTTGTTCTTCTTCTTCTATGTCATGAATTAGTGGTGGAACAACCCATTTTTAATATACAGGACTTTTATTTCCTCACTACATGATGCTAATATTGAAGCTAGATTTGCTAAGGCATCGGCTTGCTTATTCTCTTTCCGTGGTACATGTTTTAAAGTGACACAATCAAGTGATGTTATCAGTTTAAGTGCATACTTGTGGTATGGGATGAATTTTGGCTTCTTGACTTCATATAGTGAGAGGAGTTGTCTAATGACTAATTGAGAATCCCCAAAAACTTTAAGGCAAGACATCTTTATATTCACTGCCATTTCCAACCCAAGAATTAAGGCTTGATATTCGGCCATGTTATTAGAACAACATTAGGTAAGTGAAAAGGAGAAAGGCAAGACCTCTCATTCCGGTGTGATGAATATAACCCCAGCCCCAGCTCCATCTTGTCGTGTTGCGCAATCAAAGAACATTTTCCATGGTTCTGACATTTCAATAAACAAAATGTCCTTATTAGGCATGTCTTTATTAGGCATGTCTTCAGAGAACTTCCATTCATCAGGAATAGGATGATCAGCGACAAAATCAGCTAGTGCTTGCCCTTTGATTAGGGGTGAGCAAAAAAACTGGAAAACCGATTAAACCAAGAAAACCGGGAAAAAAATAACCGAAAAAAAACCGATTAAATTTTTCAAAAAACCGGCCGGTTCGATTTCGGTTTCATAAACAAAAAATCAAAAAAACCAAACCGAACCGAACCAAAACCGAAAAAACAGGAAAAAAACCAAGCCAAACCGAAAAAACCAAGCCAAACCAAAAAAAACCGAGCCAAAACTGGAAAAAACTGAGCCAAAACTGAGAAAACCGAGCCAAAACTGGAAAAACTGAGCCAAACCAGTTTGAAACAATTTTTGCCCTAAAAAACCAAACCGAACCGAAACCGGTCGGTTTGACCCGGTTTTGGTTTTTTTTTTAAAAAATAATTTTGGTTTGGTTACTTTTTTTGATAAAAACCGAACCAAATCGAAAATGATCACCCCTACCTTTGATAGCCTTTTGTGAGACGTATACAATTTCAAATTCTTGAAGCAATAAAGCCTATTTTGCCAATCTTCCTGATAGTATTGGTCTTGAGATGATGTACTTGAGAGGATCAGCTCAGGAGATTAATCTTACTGAATGCGCTTGGAGGTAATGTCTTAACTTCTTTATTGCAAACATTAATGCTAGACATGTCTTCTCTATTGGAGAATAATTCAGTTCAACCCCATTTAACGTTGTACTAAGGTAGAAGAGAGCACTTTCCTTGCCTTCATCATTTTGTTATGCCAACAACACCCTTAAGGAACGTATTTGAGCCATAATATAGAGGATAAATAGGCATCCCGGTACCGGTGCTTGAAGGACAGACGGATTCAACAAGTATTTTTTTATCTTGTTGAAGGCATTAGTACAAGCTTCATCCCAGTAGAATGACATATCCTTCTTCATTAAGTGGGTGAATGGTTGACATCGACTCGTTAAGTTAGAAATAAATCTCCGTATATAGGCTAACTTTCCTTGGAGACTCTTCAATTCATGGATGTTTCCTGGCTCCGGCATTTTTAGAATGGCCTCGATCTTAGACTAGTCAATCTCAATTCCTCGATGTCAAACTATAAACCCTAGGAATTTGCCTGAGGACACACCAAATACGCATTTTAGTGGGTTCATTTTTAACTGGAATCGACGTAACCGTTCAAATACTAGACGAAGATCTTGCAAATGATTTTCCTTTTCTTTTGATTTCACCATGAGGTCGTCAACATAGCATTCCACATGTTGGTGAAGCATATCATCAAAAATCTTCTGCATCGCCCTTTGATAAGTGGCACCTGCATTCTTTAAGCCAAAAGGCATACCTTTATAGCAATATATCCCTTTCGGAGTCCGGAAAGTCGTCTTCTCCTTATCTGCGGGTGCCATTCGAATTTGATTATAGCCAGATGAACCATCCATGAAGGTTAATCTCCCATGATCCGTGGTAGCATCGACCATGATCTCGGTAACTGGAAGTGGAAAGTCATCTTTGGGACAAGCATTCTTAAGGTCTCGAAAATCCACACAAACACGTATTTGGCCATTCTTCTTTTTTACTATCACAATATTTGAAATCCATGTAAGATACTTGACCTCACGAATGAAACCTGCTTGGATAAGTTTATTGACTTCAACCTCAATCTGTGATATGAGTTCAGGATGAAAGCGACGCTGAGTTTGTTTTACAGGTCTAGCCCCATGTTTTACTGCTAGTTGATGGACAGCAACCCTTAGGTCTAAACCTGGCATTTCATCATAGGACCAATCAAAGATATCTTGATACTCCATCAAAAGATCCATGTAATTTGATTCCTCTTCAGGTGATAAATTTGCATTGATGAAGGTTGGTCGTGGGTTTTCAACAGTTCCTAAGTGAACCTTTTTAAGTTCATCCATTGTAGGTTTATTTTCTGATTCAAGGGAAGGTGGAGCTTCCTCAACATCTTCTTCGATGACAAACTTATCATTATCATTTTCTTCATTGGTGATGTGATTTTGAAGTGAGACACATTATTTCATCTTTTTTTTCTTCATTAGAGGGGTTTGTTATCACTATTGTGCGTGTTTTTCCTTTCAATGTCTCCTCAATGCTCACCACCTATTCGTATTGTCTCTTCATGCGTGAAGGTATTTTGCTAAGAGGAACCTTTGAATCACCCATCAAACTTGATTGATGATCGAATGCATGCTTGTCATCTTTTGACATGGATTGTCCAAGTCTTGCAAAGACCGATGTGTGTTTTAGTGTCCTTTTATTATTTTGGGTTCCAATCCTGGCAAAAACAAGAGCACGACTTGTAGTTCCACCAAGACGATCCTAGACTGAAGCTCTAAAAGGTGCCGACTGACTTCGTTGTTTGTCCTTCACTTCTTCCGCACTTATGTATCGCGAGGCTTTTTTATTAATTTAAAAATGCAGTGGTATGGAAGACTCGTAACCAAGACTAGCCCTTAAAGTTTTGCTAGAAGTTTTCTTCTCTCTCCATGCCTTTCTAGTCCTTGCAGAAACTTGTTTACCTTTAAGTTGAGTCGTATCACCATCCTTTGCTAACTCATTGATGTCCTCACGACTATAACTAGCCCTAGCTAAAAGCTTATAAGCATTGGGATCAAAGCCATTCGCCTGTTTATCAGGGAGTCCTTTAGGATTTATCACCATCGACTCAGTTTGATGAACAAACCCTTTTAATAAAGGTTTTGAGACCTTGTTCATGGCATGATTAGTAGCTGGCAAGGTCAAGTTTTCAAGCCCCTTGTTGACCTTCTCTTCACCCTTTGCAAAAGAAGATTGACCCTCCTTTCTTGCTGATACTGGGATATATCGGAGTACTGTGGCTTTACGTGGTAGCTTATTGTCAACAAAGTTTTCTACCATCTTTTTTTTTCCTTTATTCCTCGCTGACTGAGACACCTCTTCATTTGCAGATGACTTATGCCCTTTTGAGCTTTTTGAGTCAATTCTTCCCTCTACTAGATGGTCAGGTGGGGATTGCAGTTTTTCCATCACATTTAACTTGAAATAGAATTTTGCGTCTGCAAAGTGAGCTTTAGCTATGGTGAAGAGATCGGTGTCCTCCACTATCTTTCTTACGTGTCCATCTCGACAATACTTAAAACATTGGTGGAGTGTCGAGGAGATGATACCATTTTCATGCATCCATGGTCGCCCGAGCAACATATTATAGGTAGTTTTGGTATCTATGACATGGAAAGTGCATTGGATTCCATATCTTCCATGTGCATCACAAGTCTTATCTTTCCTATGGCATTTTGCCCTCCTTGATTAAAACTTGAATCATCAGATGACTTGGGAAGAGTTCATCCATAGGAATCCCTAGCTCTTTCATAGTCTTAAGAGGTAGTATATTGACCGCCGAGCCATCATCCACCAAGATGCGATTCACTATCTTTTCATCAACATATCCTTTAATGAAAAGAGGTTAGTTATGGAGTTTTGATCCAAGCAACAAGTCTTCATCGTTGAAGGATATCTTTGTTGTGCATATACCGTGAGATAAGTTTGAAGAGTCGTCACGACTTTTCTTCATGACAAATTCAATAGGAGTTTTCTCTTCATCAATATGATAGCAAGCAATAAGTACATTTTCAATTCTTTTCATCTCTGTTGGCATGTACTCATTCAGTGTAACAGGCTTTCTTAGAATTTGAGTTGAAAACCCCTCATTTCTGGCTGGTATGGACTTTCATTGAATCTTTCAGAGTATCGGCTCATCAATCAGTTTCCTCACTATTGAGATTCTCATTCTAGTTGGCTTTGTCATCTGCATGCATTTCCTCCTTCCTCTTCTACGTGTGACTAAAGTCCATCCTTCATTATCATAATTTTCAAACGATTTAGGCTTCAAGTTGTTAACTTGAGGTGCGAAGGTTATATATGGATTTTGACTTAAGGATGCAGTAAAGCTTGAAGGCAAAATGATGTCAAGCTCTATAGGTTCAAAGGAGCCGAAACTTATTGTAAGGAGTGATTGACGTGGTCCTAAATTGACCGTGGTTGTGATATTAGAGGCTGCTATTTCATCATAAAAAACGATATCTCCATTCTCGTGTAGCCTTATTATCTTGTCTTTCCACACAAAACACTTCTCTAAAGGATGACTGATTAAGCGATGATATTTGCAATAATTCAGATTATCTACTTGGTTCGCTTCTTCAGGGTGTTTCACCTCTGGCAACTCAATGATATTTTCGTCAAGCAGATCATCCAGCATCCTAGATATGTCTGAGTCGAGGAATGGATACACTTTTTCTTGTCGCTCTTTCAAGGATGGTTTCTTTCTTTCACCTTTTTGAAAAGTAGTTGGCGTTGCATGATCATTCCTCTTAACTCCAGTTGGTACCCTTACAGCAGCCGAGTTAACTGCTAAAGATTGCTTTCCTTCGACCTTTAAAGTGCTCTTTCCGAATCTACGACCTTCAGGCTTATTTCTTTTAGGCTCTTGCATAGGTAATAACAAACTTTCAGCCACCACAATGCTAAGTTCCATATCGTTTACATGAGAAGCCAATTCTTCAAAAGAGTTTGGTTTGATGCCTTGTAGAATATAGAGTAGTCCCCAATGCATCCCTTAAATACACATTTCTAGCGCAGAAGTTTCGGTGAGCCGATCTCTCTACAGTTGAGGCTAAGGTTTCTCCACCGATGAATTTAGTCGATGACAGGCTCTTCCTTCCATTGATGTGCATTAATGAGTTCAATCATGCTAACCACAAAACAAGTGCTATAAAAGCGGTTAAGAAACTCGCGCTCCAACTACTCCCAAGTATCAATCGAGCCAGACTCCAAGTGAGTATACCAGTCAAAGGCATTACCTTTCAAGGAACGAACAAACTGTTTTACCATGAGATCACCATTAGTCCCAGCATTGTTGCAAGTCTCCATAAAGTGAGCTACGTGTTGCCAAGGATTTCCCTTGCCATCGAATTGTTGAAACTTTGGTGGTTGGTAACTTAGAGGCATCTTTAACAGGTCGATTCTTTGGGTGTACGGCTTCGCATACGAATACGAGGGTTGAATTGAGCTTTCCACCTGGTCTATGATGGCTTCCTTGATGAGTTCTTTCAGTTGATTTGTGGTGAAAATGCCATCAGTAATACCGCATACATTCTTCACAGCTCCAATTACAGACTCCTCAATGACTTCTAGTTGATCTACTTGAAAAGTCTTGGTAGTCGAGGTTTGGCCTCCTTCGTTCAAGCTCTCAAGTTTGTTCATCAACTTTGCTATCTCGTGGTCTTTTACCTTGAGTGAAGTCGAGAGCCCCTCGACGAGTTTTGTCAAGCTAGCCACTTGATCCTCTAAAGATGTTGTCTCGGTCGTCATCACTGACATAGTGCAGAAACCCAAAGCCTTGGTGATTGATATGGAGAAGTTTCCATAGATGAATTGTCGAAGTCGCCTTGAGTGCTGAAGAGAATTTCGCTAGCCCCACTTGACTTTTGTAGTGGAGTTGCTTGTGGCTTTATCTTTGAGGCGAGATCTTGTGCCCCTCTTGTATTCGAAGTTGATGTTATCTTGAGAGTCGGCTTGGTTTGTTCATACAACTCGACAATGGATTTTGTTTTTAATGGCGGAGTTGAAGAATCTTCAATGGTATGCCGGCGACTTGAATAAGTAGCCTTGTTGCTTTCCGAAGCGACAATGGTGATCATGTTCCTCCTAGTTGCCATCGAGAGTTTGTTGAAAATTCTTTCTTGAAGGGAAGAGATGAGAGGTAGAGATTTCCCCAGTGGAGTTGCCAGAAATTTGTAGACACAATTTTGAGCACCTGAAATTAAACAAGCACACGTGTACAAATATATGATTTTATTAAATATATGAATGCGTACAATCTCTATCTAATATATTCTTTCAAAAGAATATGATAATCCTTTGATTCTTCCCTTAGATTTGATGTTTGGTGACTTGATTTATTTGAGTAATCAAGCCAAGATTTGTGCTTTGCAAGAACACGAATTTGGGCATGTATTGTGAAGTGAGATGTTGTAATTTGATGCTTTGAAGAGTACCTTGATTTGTCTTCAAAGTGTTGTTGAAGAACTCTTTGAGAGAGAGCTTCCTTGCTTGAAGAGAGAGAGAGAGAGAGAGAGAGAGAGAGAGCTTCCTTGCTTCAAGAGCATGTCTTGAAGAAAATTTGTATCTCTAGGAATCCTCCTCTTTTTAGGTTGAGGCCTTGTATTTATAGAGATCTGTATGGGCTCTCAGGTCCTTTTCCAATGCCACATGGCATAATTATATTGGTTGATATTTATTGAAGAGATCTTGCATTTATAACAAGATATCTGATGGAATCCTGCATTTATGATAAGATATCTTGAATATCTCATCTCAAGTGTCAACTTTTCATTGGCTAAGAAATATATAAAGGCTTATTTATATTCCATGTCATTTATTTCAATTTTATTTTATCATTTTTTTTAAAGAATAAAATAACACATGAAGAAATTTGATTGGTAGAAAATTTGTGTTTCTACAGACTCAATGTAACTAAACCCACCTCTTGTTCCATTCGCATCCTTCCATCCATTGTTGCCTTCAATTCCCCCATAGCTTGATATATTGTTTGATCTAGCTAGCTAGTACGTAGAACTGCTTCCTCGACAGTTATTGCCTCATTTTCTTTAGAGAACATCATTCTTTTTAATTTATTTAATTTCTAGTTAGCTCAATAATAGTTTACACTTAACAATAATATATATATGCCTTACTTAACATATTACATATTTTCCTATTGAATATTCTACTTTTTTCTATTTTTCTTGGCAACTTATGATAACATTTTCAAGTTGTATCCCTTGGAAGTCTAAAATGTCATTACCAAAGAGAAAATAGTTGGCAATCCGTCGCAATTGTGATACATCAGATTCTAAATGAAAATAAAAAATTGTGATAAAGCAAAACTTCAGCATTTGCTAACAAATAAAACTAACGTTGGTTTGTCGTTTGTGACGTGTGATTATATGTGGACAAACCTCAAATTAAGCACCATATAATTAATAGTTCAAAATGGTTTTCCTTTAAGTTTAGAGTGTGTTTGGTGGTGTATGGTATTTTTGAAAAATATTTTTTAATTGAAAATAAATTAAAATAATATTATTTTCATAATCTTTAATTTATTTTCATAATCTTTAATTGAAAAATATTTTTTAATTGAAAAATATTTTATATTAGCACATCAAAATTATTAAAAAAACACCAAAAACAATATACTAATTTAATATTTAAAAAAAAACTGAAATACACTTTAAAAATTAGAATCCATTATAATGTCAAATGATACTTGGTCAACTTTATATTATGTACAATATTTTAGTTAAATATCTTATATTTGATTAATTAAATCCATAAATTTAAGATTTGTGATGTGCAAGTTTGATCAATTAACTTCTGTTTTGAGAAAAATAAATAAAAAATGAAGTATCATTCGGGTTCAGTTTTTCTTAAAAAATGAAGTATTATTAGACCTTCACATAAGACTGTTTCATGCAGTTGGCGGTGCATAGAATTTTGACCCATTTGAAGCATGTAGAACACCTCTTCTTGAAACATAATTAAAGAGGAATGATTTAGTTAATTGAGGAACCAAAGCAAACATAAGGCCTGATTCCATTTGACAAACTTGGCCCAAAGATTAAGTTCAGAAAAACCCTAGACCCAAGCCTAGCAATGCAGCTGAGATTTTAATTAGGCCTGTAAACCATTATACATGTTCCCAAGCATGCCCTCGTTGGTATTGGCCATGAGAGCATTTTAGTGTATTTGGCGTGGGCATACTCCTATGCCATGATGCAAATAGTTGGTTTGTTTATATCTATGTATTAGAGTAGTGGCCAAGTAAATGGGTGGTCAAAGAAGAAAGTAGTAGCCTTCAAATTTTTTAAACTTGGCTGTCAAGTTTGCTCATTCCTTATTCAACAAATATCTTGGTACTTATAAATAGATGAAAAACATGAGGGATAAAGTATGGTCAATGGTGTTGACTCGGGATCATCAAGGTACATGAGCCTAGAGTTTTATTTATTTATTTATTTTTGGGTTTATGAGAGTAGATTTACAAACAATCTTAAGACTGTGTTCGAAAATTAAACTCGTATTTTTTCTTGTACTAATTTTCTCTCATAGTAAAGAAGGGTTACTCTCGGGTTGTTAATGCAGGTAGAGCTTTACAAAACCATGTTAAATTTGTATGTCCACTAATGTGTGTTGATGTTTTTCTTTAACTTTGTTTGTTTGTTTTCTTTTACACGTGTTTCAAGATCGCTTTTCCCAACAAGTAGTATTAGAGCTAATGATTTCAGTTCGGTTCAATAAGTAATACTTCGATGTGAAAGGTTTAAGAGGAAAGAATGGTGAGTAGGGTTAGGAAGAAGTTTTTTCCTTTTATTTCTTGCCTTGTAGAAAATGATTTTACTGGTAGAGAATTTAATATCGACAAGTAAATCCAGGCCAGGGAAAGGGTGTTTTGATGAAGGTGGAGATATCCTCACAATCTCCAAGGTTACTCTTCTTATTATATTCATTCTAAAAAAGAGAAAAGTGTTTTCTTGTCTAGTTGTCATACTTAATGATTGCCTAAAATAGTTTGGGTAGAGTAGAAAGTACCTCTTTATGATTCCGTACAAGATGAAATTATAGAATTTAGACAAGCATGAGGGCAAAATCTTGCTAAAATAGAAAGTGGATCAAGGTACTTCTTAGCAAGTCAATAGTAAAATCGGTTTTGTTTGTTTATACATGTGTAATGGCCAAGTTTTACAAATAAGCTAGAATTCTAGACAAAAATTTCTAATTCAGGTGAAGTGTAGCTGATAAAGTTAAAGGCCAATGTTTTTTTTCACTTTATGGTATTTGTGATCTTATGTAGCTGGTAAAGTTGAAGCCTGGTGGTTTTTCTGTTTTATGATTTTTTTCGAGCATATATAGCTTAAAAAGCTTTATAGTGATAAGAATATTCACTAACATTAAGATTGTTGGGTTTATGACTTATATTTCTTTGAATAATGGCCAAGTAAATATAGTGGTGGCTAAGAAAAAGAGGAGTGGTTTTAATGGCCATGCCTTTTCACTTGGTCACCGAGTTTGTTCCTTTCTTGTTTAACAAGTGTTTGAGTCCTTATAAATAAATGAAAAGAATGTGGCATAAGATATGATCCATTGTGTTAACTTGTGATCACCAAGGTATTATGATTGAGATGTTTTATCTGGGTTTGTGAAAGTGGTGTACAAGAGATTTTAGAAATTAAACTCAAGGTAATTTTTTTTCTTGTACTAATTTTCTTTCATAATAAAAAGGGTTATTCTTATATTATGAATGTAGTGAGAGTTCTATCAAACCATGTTAAATCTTATATATCCACCCAATGTTATTTGATAAACTATTTATTTCCTTTCACAAACACTTTCACATCACATTTACTCTTTCATTTAGCATAATAATATGATAATATAATGTATTGATCAATGTCAGAAAAACTATTTAATTTTATCAAAATAATGAAAATTATCCCGCTTAATTCATAAATGGTTTAATGGTTGTGTTTGCAAATATTAGCATTGTAGCTACCCAACAGAGTTTGTAAGAATCTGATTCAACAATGATTGTCGAAGAAATTTTACTAAGCTTTATTAAATTAATTGTATAATTATAAATAAGAAGAAAAATGAATTTTTGGATCGATTGAAGATAGTATGGGCCTTTTAGTGCAATACATCCAAATTATTGATTATGATTTTTATGCTTAATAGAGTTGATTGATTTATAATTTAATTTAGGTTTAGATCTTGGTGTTATAACCGATTGTTCCATGGTTTGCTTTTAGTATTTAATTTGAATTCAAATAGTCTAATCTAATTTAGATTAAAAAAAAAATGTTACTTGGGTGTATATTAGCTAGTCGGCCTTTAGGCTACAAGTTAACATCTGATGGCTTATGAGTTCTTGAGTATGCAAATAACTCCATCGTTTAATATTTAAACAACACTTATGGTAGATGTCTTTATACAACATCGTTGCACTCCTTATAGATAAAAAAAAAAAATCCTTGATCTCAAGGTAAGAGAAGGTCTCTTATAGCCATTGTCATAATACCCAAACCACATATTTCTTGTTCTATCCTTCCCCGTAAGTTAAAAGTTCTATTTTATAGCTATGACAAGTACTCCATTCATGCATATCCAAAACCTTACTTGGTTTTGGCTTATCTTTCTAGTGAAGAAAGAGTTTATAAATGAGTTTTCCTATTTTTCTTAAACTTTTCTTTAATAATATTTTATAAAAAATAGGGTGGACTTAAGAATCTTTTGATAGCTCTAATTAACAAATTACCTTTCTAGTTCTTTTTAAAATTCTAAGTAACCCATGATATTTAAAGGTTAGCTTCTAATTCCTTCTTTATTTCATACTCAATTATTGATACTGTAAGAGATTAAGGTAAACCCAATCCCTCACTTGGAATTACTTTTCTTTGCATTTGTGATCTTGTAATTTTTTGTCTACTTTATGCCTTGTTAAGATTTTTCTTGATTATCTATAATAATTGTTCTTAATGTATAAGGTTCTTTTCTATTATTTGATTTAATGTAATTTTAGATATGTGTTGCGTCAATATGTGAGGAATAACATTACATTACTTGAAAAAAAGTCATTTTAGTGCAATAATGTTAATTATTGCTGTACCACTATTCTAAAAAGGGCAATCACTTTGACTAGTTTTTAGAATTATCACATGCGAAACATCGTAAATACCCTACAAGGATTTTATTAACTATCCAGTCTAACCATCATATTGAGGGTAATAAAGATTTAAATAATTTAATTACTCCTTACACTTTGAATAATTATATCAAAATTTTCTAGTAAAAGTTGGATCCCTATATGTCATAATATTCTCCAGTAACAACATATGTTGAAATTAGGCCACTTTAGATGCTATATACGGATGGTTAGGGCTATAAAGTAAGCATAATTTGTCATATAATCCACCACTATTAAGATGAATATGTATTGGTTAGAGGGTAAACCCTTTATAAAATCCATGAAAATTGAAGACTATGCGCTTTCAAGAATAAAAAAAATGTTACAAGAGCCTTGATGGCCTAGTACTTTCAACCTTAGTTATTTGATAGATATCATATTGCTTAATATAATCTCTAACCTCTATTTTCATGAATCCCTCTTAGCTTGCTGAAAGGTCTTCTCATATCTTGAATGATTTGTTGAAGGATTGTCATGTATATACTACAATATTGCTTGCTTAAAGGGACATGTCTTATAGGTATTAATTTTCTCTTTACATATCACTAACCTATTCTACAATTAGAAACTTCGAGTGGATAAAGTTCCCTTTTCCATATCATTAAAAGTCTCATGTATTTTATCATCAACAAGGTTCCTTTTTAACTTTTTCATCCATTATATAATAGACACAACTATAATTGATAATTCTCCCTCAGGTTTTTCTTCATCCTTCCTCAATAAGGCATCAACCATTTTATTCTTTATTCTAGTTTTATACTCCACAATAAAATCATACCTTAGTTTAGAAATCCATTTATGCAAAGATGGAGCGTCTATCTTTTATTCCAGCAAAAACTTAAGACTCCACTAATTAGTCTTGAAGTTGAAATATTGGCCCAACAAATATAGTTGTCACCTTTAAACTGCCATGAAAATAATAAGAAATTCATTTTTATAGGTGGATTAAAGTATTTCTTTACCTTTCAAAGCTTTGTTGAGATATACTATGAACCTTCTCACATCAACACAACTTTAATTCCAATTCTAGAAGCATTACATTATATTATAAATTACTTTGTAAAATTTAGTAGTGCTTAGATAGGAGGTTGAACTACTATTCATTTTAAGTGGTTGAACACCAAACTTGCCTTTGAATCCCAATAGAATCCACTTTTCTTGAGTAGTTTTGTTAAAAGCTTACAATTGCCCCATATCATTTGATAATTTTTTTAAGATACCCAGTCAAACCTAAGAATCAAAAAAAAAAAAAAGACGTAAGGCTATTAGGGGTTGGTTAATAGATTATTACCTAAAAGTTTCTTAGATCAATCTTGACACGTTCACTAATGACTATATGGTTCAGGTACTCTACCTCTCTGTATATGAATTTGAACTTCATCATCTTGGCAAATAATTGTTATCTTTATAGTACTTGCATCACCTTTCTTAAACGAAATACGTGTACCTTCATACTTCAGTTGTATACTAGAATATCATAAAAAAACCAATATAAATTTTCAGAGATAGGTTTGAATATCTTATTCATTAAGCCTTGAAACATTGATGGAGAATTAGTTAATCTGAAAGGCATCACCAAAAACTTATAACTTGAAAGCTATCTTAAGTATATCTTCCACCTTTATTATGATCTAATGGTAACCAGATCTTAGAATGAGCTTAGAAAACACCTTCTATTCATACGTCTTATCCAGTAATCATCTACCAAATGAATGCAAAATTTATCTATAAAGATCTATTTTTTTATATCACAATAGTCTATGCATATTGTTTAAGAACCATCCATTTTCCTTAACAACAAACCTAGAGAAAAAAATGGGCTTTAACTAGATTGTATTACTCATGCTTCTAAAAATTCTTTAATTGTATTTTAACTTATATTTTCTAGTAAAACAAGTATTTTTATACCCTCACGGTGATTAGAAGATGTACCCCCGTCAAAATTATAACATAAGCATGAGTCCTAGTTGGAGGGATACTCTTTTTTGTTATTTCAAAACCTCTCTAAAATCTTAAACTAACCTTTGGATTGCATCATCTAATTGGCTATTTTTCTCAGCCTAGTATTTGAAGAAATAGCCCATGCATGAGTTTCCCTTTTAAGTTCTCAGATGATTCTAGGTCTTGGATTCCCAAACCCTTTAAGATAATCTAGCTCCTATAGTAAATAAAATTACGGGTACTTTTAGTATACACTAAAATAACCTCATGGTTTTCGGGTTTGGTGTTTCAGTTATAGCATGCATAGTGATTTCTGGTTCCACAGTAACCTTTACAAGACCACTAAATCAATCAAATTCCCTATTACATGTCTAGTTAGTTCTTCTCTATCCACATCCACTTCTTCTATGAAAAAAATAACCTTGACCCGTTACACTTACGGCTTGGTACGTATATAAAATATGTCTTCTGAATTATTTGATTAGTGGTTAATTTCTGTATTGCACTTCGAGGCTTGGTATTCTCCTTAACTAAGAATGGTAATTAAGACCTTTACTTATGGGCTCCCCACCGTATGTTTCCAACTCTTCCTCCTTAACACTGTCAATTTGGATTGAAATATCAATTGGGTTAAAATATGTTTAGGGTTATCACCTATTATTCCATGATTTGTAAGCAAACATTAGCTGACTGGCTCCTGGGCTATGTGTCAGCATCTTATGGCCCATGAGTTTTTGACTATGCAATCAAACTTCTCACCCTCATCCCTCCTTCTATGCTCCATGTCTGAGCCCTCACTCGTTTGCTTCTCCCTCTCGCGCCACTACTTCATTGCTTGCTGTTGAAACAACACCCATGGTCAATGGCCACCCATAAGCGCCGTTTTCTTCTGCCTTGCACCACTACTCCATTCCTTATGATCAATACTTGATTAAAACACACAGGCTTTCAAGGGGAATGATCAAAGAATATCTCATTTGCATGGATTAATACTAGATTAAACACACATGTTTTCAAGGGGAATGATCAAAGAATATCTCATTTGCATGGATTGTTGTAATCCACAACCCATTGGACCATGCATAAACAAATTAGGATTCCTTGAATTTGATAAGCTGCCTGGTCAAAACTGCATTAAAGAAACTGCTCTGGCATCACTGCTTCTCCTTACATGGCCCTAGTAGTAATCCAGGGATCTAGGAGATAGATACTACCAAAGCAAGGAGACCCCATTAATTATCCCTGAGTTAGAAGCGAGGGAGTCCTTAATCTTGACTTGTACTCTTATTCATGTGGTGGGGTCGATGTACATAAATCTCAAGAGAGGATAATTTTGATGCACACGTGTGTGAATTTGATGAGAATACATCATCACAAGATCCCTAGATAATTGAGTTCTTGTCTTAACTTATGACTAAAATCTCAACCTTGACCGCTCTCCTTGTTTTCATGGCCACAATTGTAGTGAAGGTCTTTTCTTGTGGCAATATAAATTGATAGCAAGACCTTTAGATTAGCAAGTATTTGTCTCTGGCTACCTTTTTCTTGATCGGGTTCTTGCTCCTTGCTGTCTTCTTTCAGATAATAATGATCCAATAATCCAAAGAACTGACTAATTGTCAGGTTGGATGAAAGTAATGACAATATTTCTCATTAAGTACCCCAAGTTGTAACTAGCCAGCCTAGCTAGTGTTTTTTTTTTTTTTTTTTGAAAGAAAGGTGTTATTAATTTCCCGTCTACCAATTATTAATTCAACTTTATAGCATTATTGGGGGACCAAATTATTAACCTTATTTTATGTTTTTGAATTACAACTAAAAGTCTATATTATAAAATATGAATGCATGCACTCCTTAAAAAATATAATGTATTTATGCACATCATAATAAACCGAAAATTGTATTTTTTATTTTATAATATTGTAGAATTAGATTTTAAAATTTAAAATTATAAATTAAAATTAATACCGTAGAATGGTGTGAAAGTTTAATTTTTATTTTATAACAAAATTTGTTTAAGGTCCATAAATTTGGTTGTAAAACTTATTCACAATTTTATCTATTTTATAGTTATGAGATATACAACGATCACAACCATAATTTTGCATAATACCAACGGAATAATCCGTCAGTATTTAAATACATATTCTGTCGAGAAAACATTTACTGACAGAATCACATATGGTAAATGATCGTCGGAAAACCTATCATCAGTGATTTTTATTCTATTAATCATTTTATCAGTAATATAATCAACAATGAATTTATAGATAAAAAAAAACGTGCTAAACAAAAAAAATTACCAGCATAATTTCATCGGTAATTCTAGCAATGAGTATGGCATATCACCGATAGAGCATACCATTTGTAATTTCATTGGTGATTTAATTCATATTACTGATAACATTATCCCATCGGTAATTTACATATTGTTAGTGGCATTTCCTGTAATTTTTTTGAACTCCCAAGAACTTTTTAATTAAGGGATTTTGTTCATTGGTAATTTTGTCTGTAATGGTCAATGACAAAGTCTTGTAATGTTTTTCAACTCTCTGAAACTTTTTAAGGGATTTAGTCTGTCGATAATTCTGTTATTATTTTTTAATATTTTTTAAATGAAAATAAACAAAATATAAAAAATTAAAGCAAATATATAAAACTAAAATAAAAGAACCAAATATTTATTATTAATTTAAAAATTATTAGTTTGAATACAATTTATCTAGAGAACAAAAGCTGGAGGAGGTGGATTTTCGCCGGGACATGGTAGGCAAGGTAGACCACATGTACTGTTGCGATGTCGCGGTCGCACAAATTAATTGCCCTGGCTTCAAACACAACACACAAGATAGTATAAAGGAAGCAACGGGTTGATCCCATGAGGAAGGTTCAAGTCATATTTTTATCCTAGATGATATGCAATTTTGGGGGGTTTGGACGTTATCTAGGCTAAAGCAAAAGAAAACAGAAAACTATCAAACGAAATTTAATAAAATCAGAAAATTATCAAGATAACAAACCTTAGTTGCAAGCACTCATCCACCTACAGAAATCAGAATTGATCATGGAAACAAAATATCAATTTATATTCTGAATATTTATCTCTTCTTAACATTGATTAGTTAACGGATCCGTCGTATAACTAAACCTAACCATCAAATAATCACAGTGTCCGCACTAGTAATTTAATTCAATAGCAACCTTAAGAACTAGATAAGTTGATTAATTAAGAAAACATAATTGTCTGCAGTCTATGTTTGATTTGATTGAATGTTCTCCCTAAGATTAATAACGTAGATCCGCCACAATTATTAAACTCAGTTGCTTCACAAGTTCATATACCACAACTCTGGTTTTGATATCAAACTTAGCAATAGATTGTCTACAATAATAACTTAGAGTCCGCTCTAGCAATTAAAATAAACATTCATAGAAAAAATAAGCATAGGAGAACAAACATATTCATCATATCAACTGAAAAGAAAAGGTAAAATAAATCTCATAATTCTTGAAATCCGAAGGTTTCCATGTCCTTACAACCAAGAAAAAGTATTTAACCTTGCATGTTTGTTGAAAAACTAATTAAAAAGAAGGAAGAATGCATAATTTCGGGTTTATTAGAGGAAATGGATGTTTTTCTCCTCTTGGCCGGCTGCCCCCTTTCTCTTCTCTCTTTCTTTTTATATGCTAAGAAACCCTAGTCCCTATTTTACAAAATAGTTCTCATTTAAGTTGACAGTTTATATTTAAGTACTTCAATAACTATTTTCCTAAAAAGAAGAAATAACCTTGCATTAAATCTTCAAGATTTTACTTAGAGTAGCTAAATTGCTGAAATAAAAACTTGGACGCCGGTTTAGATGCTTCGAAACGTAATTTGGACATGTTCCTTCATAAAACATGTTTGTTGGCAGAATTCAGCTGTCATCTTTGGAAAATCATATCTCCCTTATATGACATCTTTTTTGGCTAAACTTTTGAGCGTTTATAGGACTGTTAGTCAGGAATCCAAAAAAATTAAGTTTGCATCAATTGGACTTCTGTAGATCTAGATATTTAAATCGGAATGGTCAAAGGTCAGCACTAGCAGATTGCGAGATTTGACTTTGAAAGCTGCGATTTCCATGATCTTCCTTATTTTATTTTCTTGCATTAGATTTCCAGAAAGGTATGGATGTTAGCTTTTTTGTGCCACTGGAATCACTTCATTTCGACCTCTAGAACTCATGCTCTGCACAAAACATCGATTGAACGTCAAATCTGTCAGTTACCTCTAATTTACTCCCTTTTGCATCTTTCATCCAAAAGTGCCTTCAAAACATAAAACAAAGAACATCAAGGCATTTTATATAAAAAAAAAACATAGGCAAAACACTAGTTAAATGTAGGTGAAACTATCGAATAATATGGTTGCATCATGTACCATCGAGTTTTGACAATAGCTCCATGTACAATCACCTTATGACCATCTCAGCACTATGCTGGGTCATCTCAGTAGTAAACTGGGTTGTCTGAGATTCAACTTGTTCTCGTACAATTTCCTGGATGGTCAAAGATCGGGAGCTCAAACCCAATTGTGAGGAACCAACGATCGATACACTACGACTCATCCATATATCCTCAATTGTAGTGTTCAAGATACAGTAAACTCAATTTCTATTAGGTCCACCAGACAATTCAGCCTCCATCCACAAATCCGATCGAGTTCTTGATAGGTGGAATGATCCTCCTTGTATTTCTCCTGAAATCGGGTGGTATATGTTTTCTAAAAAAAAATAGTCGGCTGATTAAAAAAAATAACTTAAGAAAAAAATGGTTGAAATCCAACTTACCATGAACTTTTGAGCTTGGCTATCCGTGAGCCACTACACCCTTTTCTGACAGTCATCATTTCGCATGTGAGTTTCTATAAAAAATTGCATCAGTCTTAATTTGCTTCCAAAAACTTTAGCATACAAAAGGAAGCTACTGCTAGTTACATATTTTTCATATAAAACCACAACTAAAAAAAATATGTAATAAAAAGGAATTTTACCATCCGTTTTGCATATGAAATGAACATAATGGATTTGCCGATGTGTGTGGTAGTTGAATCGTGAATCTCCCTGTTTCTGTTCTTCGCACCATATCACGACCACCACACAAGATGCTCAAACGTCACGTGTTATATATAAGCTTGCCAGATAGCCTCCGAGACATGTGAAGGTTTGAAATCCCTTCACACAACCATGTCTCCCCAGCCTGGAAAACCTTTTTCTAGTACATTATTTTTTTGCACCTCGTACCAAAAATCATGCTACCTATAAGGTAGAAATAAATTATTGGTTAAGATAATAAAATATAAAATATGATCATTTTGAATTCAATATTACCCAGTTACACTGTGATTCTTTCAAACCTTCCTAGTAATAGCATTGTCAGCTCTATCCTAATAAATGTTTACCTTGCACGTCAATTTTTGTAAAATAATTAGTTCATTAAAACTAAAACACTAACCAAACAAAAATAATAAAAAAATTTGTTCATGTATATACTAACCTTGAGTTTTCCAAAGCATTCATCAATCATATAGTTCCATTCGAGATTTTTAAAAACCTATATCAACTACAACAAAGGCACTTCTATTGATGATTTCATCGCCAATGTTATCGTGCGAGTAACTTCTACATTTATAAACCTAAAATTCCAAATGTTCATTGCAATTAATTATTAAAAAAACTATCAATTATTGTTTATTTTTTAATTGTGTAGGCGATGAAAACAAACTTACATTGAGTGATCAATCTTCCATTGAGAAATGTACTTTCTAGTACATACATCCCTCTTAGAACAGACACCCCATTTGCAATATTGCATTGTACTCGGTGAGTCTGCATCGAGAAAAAGTACATGTGTCTCAGGTGCCTAGTCATGATCGCCACCTAGTGACTCATGGTCATCAGATGTGTTGCTAGAAGAACTAATAGCGCTCATACCTGTATTATTCACTAATGACATTGCTTTCATCATCTAAACAAGAATATGACATAAAAAAAGGTAATAATATTCTCAATATATCTTATTTTTAAAAAATTTAGCAACACCTCTCCTATACAGGAGACTACCCATAATTTTATTACCTATAAATACACATCAATAAATAAAGCCATAAATCAATTGATTTTATTTATGACTACTAAAATTTTAAAATTTAATTCCCAATCAACCCAATGTTAAATGATGGAATGGAAAAAATAGTTAAAAATGGATAAAAAAACTCGAGGGATTCAGAAGGCGCATTCCTGCCCTGCCTATGTGCAGGTTAACTCGTAAAACTTGTGACTCAAGTGATGTTTTTATTTTATTTTATAGAAAGCAAATAAAAAACAATTATGAAACTCAATTCTCAATCAATCTAGATTTGAAGGATGAAGTTGATAAAACAATTAATTAAAAAGAAGGATAAAAAAAACAACCTGAGTTAACACGACTAACTAGCGAAACTTGCGACCAGGTTATAAGATGATAACACTATAGAAAATAAATTGAAATAAATTATGATGTTGAATACATAGTAAACTCAATGTTGGAGGATGAAAAAAAAAACTAAGTTTGAAATTAAAAAAAAAAATTCTTCAAAAATATTGAGGACCAAAATGAAAAAGATCTTGACATTTAACTATTTATTGCTACTACAGTGAAATGCCAAATCTTTCAATATATGCTAATAATAATTAATCAATTAAAGATATTAAATATTTGTGTGCAGGGTGGAATTTCTTTTCCTCATTCATAGATGGCATAATTGATCGTGTCTAAATGCAAAGAGTGTCATAAATGTGATGTTAACAAGGGCCAAAATTAGAGATGGAAAAGAGGAGTTTTTTTAGCAATTAAAAGAAATCTATAAAATAACACAATACATAAAATATTTAGGAAAGTAACATAGTTTAGAGAGTTGCATATGACATCCACGAGTCACAAGTGTCATTTATGACTCTAGAAAATTAAAAATAGGCTGAAACAATTTACAAAAAAAACAGAGAGAGAGAGAGGAGAGAGAAAAATAAGGAAAGAAAGAAAAAGACCCCGCAGACATATCGAAACTCCGATAACGCAACTGCCAGTATCGTTGGAAAGATATTGATGAGATAAATCCAACAACACCAAGAAAGGTCACGAACGGTGACCAGAATGGGCCACATTGGTTGTCCAAATGTGTCGGGGCTCATTTGCCTTCGAACGGCTTGTGGGGCACACTACAGTCATTATTGATGACCTTCCTTGATGTCTTTGGATTCGTCTCATCGAGATTTTTCCAATGGTACCGATGGTGTCATTATCAAAGCATTGATATACCTCAAGTATTTTTATTTTTTTTCTTTGTTTTTTATCTCTTATCTCTCCTCCTTGTAATTTGTGAAGAGAGGGGAAAGAAAAAAAAGTACAAAAATAGAAAAAGATCTTGGAGACACAACGAAGCTCCGGTGATGATATCACTGGTATTGTTAGAAAAATATCAACGAGACAAATCGAATGACACCAAGGAATGTCACAAATGGTGACCGGAGTGTGCCACGTGAGTTGTTTGAAGGCAAATGAACCCTAATATATTTGGACAGCTCGTGTAACCCAATTCAGTCACTGTTCGTGACCTGTCTTGGTGTCGTTGGATTTGTTTCATCGATATCTTTCTAATAGTATCGATGGTGTCATTATTGGAGTTTTGTTGTGTCTTTAAGGTTTTTTTCTTTCTTTCTTTCCTTGTTTTTCTCTCTATCCTATCTCCTTTCTCTTTGTTGTAAATTGTGTTAGTCTATTTTTAATTTTGGAAAGAGTCGCAAATGACATTTGTAACTCAAAAGTCGTAGATGTCATCTACGACTCTCTAAACTGTGCTACTCTCCTAAACATTTTTTGTACTATTTTATTTTATCCTTTTTTGAAGTGATAAAGTACAAAATACTTTAACAAATAGAGTATTTTTGGACTCTCGTGTCATAAAAAAATTGATAAAATAACATGGTGCACAAAATATTTAGAGAAATAACATAGTTTAAAGAGTTACAGATGACATCTGTGATTTGCAAGTCACAAGTGTCATCTACGACTCTTTCAAATTGTAAAACTAAAAAACACAGCATTTAATGAGAGAGAAGAGAGATAAAAAAAAAAAGAACAAAAAAAAGACCTTAGAGACACACCAAAACTTCAATGATGACACCACCGGTACTGTTGAAAAGATCTCAACAGGACGAATCAAACAACATCAAGAAAGGTCACCAATGATAACTGGAGTGGGCCACACGAGGGGACTAAAGACATGTGAGTCCTGACATCTTTGGACGGCTTGTATGACCCCACTTCGTTAATTGTTTATGATCTTATATGTCATTGAATTCATCTCATCAAGATATTTTTCAATGGTACATATGGTGTTATCATCGGAGTTTCGGTGTGTCTCCAGGGTTATTTTCCTTTTTTCTTTTTTGTTTTTTCTCTCTCCTCTCTCCTCCTTATAATTTTTTAAGAAAGATGAGAGAGAGAAAAGTAAAAAAATAAAAAAGATCCCGTAAGCACACTGAAACTTTGATGATGACAACACCGGTACTGTTGAAAAGATCTTGATAAGAGAAATCCAATGATACCAAAAAATATTACAAACAATGAACATAGTGGCCTACACGAACCAATTAAAGGTGTCCGGTCACCGTTGGTGAACTTCCTTAGTATTGTTGAATTCTTCTTGTCAAAATCTTTCCAACGGTACTAGTGATGTCATCATCGGAGTTTTGGTATGCCTCCGAGGTCTTTTTCTTCTTTTTTTTATCTCTCTCCTCTATCTTTATTAAATTATGTGTTTATTAGTTTTGCAATTTGATGTCATTTGTGACTCTTTAAACTATGTTATTTTTATAAATATTGTTTTTTACACTATATTATTTTATCATATATTTTTTTACTGGACTAGAAAACAAAAACAAAAAAAAAACTATAGAAAAGACGATTAATATGGTGGCTTTGACCAATAGAGACTCAATTTATCCAATATTGATTGGACAATATTGCAAGTTGATCATGTCAATACCATGTGCGTCTAGCTGTCTTTCTACGATGTAATTAAGAAATTAACTGTGGTGGGTCTGATCTTCCATTCTGATTTTTGGATCGAACAACTTCTGAAAATGTTCTCATTTAATTTGGTCTAGTTAATTTTATATAGCATCTAGTTGAATTGTGTGGAAAAATACTTCTTAGAGGGTTGTTTGCTATTTTGTTTTCTATTTTTATTTTTATTTTTTGCCTTTTGTTTTTAAAAAAGACATGAAAATTTAGTGATTTTCATTTTTTTTGTTTTAAAAAAGAAAATTAAATTGAAAACTAAAAAAATATATTTCAAAACTAGTTTTATGCATTGTCATCATAAGTTTTCAAAGTTAAAATTCGGTTAGGAAGTTAAGAAAAAAGTGTGGATGATGTTTAAGGTTTGGGTTAGGACTAGGTGTAAGATGCTCGGGATTCAGGTCAAGATCTAATTCAAGATGGTTAAGGATTTGAGTCAGGAATCAAACCACGAACACCCAATGTTTGGGTTGAGAATTGAACCCCGGCACCCGAGTTTTAGAGAATTGACAAGACGAATCAAGAACATTAATAAAAGCTACCAATAGTGATTGACATAAGTTATATACGACATCCAAAGACGAGTCCACTCGTTGTCTTTAAGTGATGAGTATGTTTCAGACAGGCCATTATTAATAGCTTTCCTTAATATTTATAAATTTATCTCGTTGAATTTTTTCTAATCATATCTAAAATGTTATTATAGTAACTTGTCTTACAATTAAAATATCGCACTTATATATGACATTTTAAATATTGCATTACCACTTTTATTTTCAAAGAAAATTTTTTGCACTTTTAAATAATAATACAAAAAAAGTATTGTAAGTAGACAGCCCTTCAGTATATATTTCAAGTTTCAGGATGGTTTCTTCAGGGATATTTATGGATGCCCATTGACCAATTACTCCGACGAAAAATATGAGATTTTCAAGGCTTGGTGTCGTACAGGGTCGTGGATTGTGAGGGGCAGCGACTCTTGACCTTTTTATCTCTTCTTCCTCCCTTTCTTCAATGCCTACAGTACGGGCAGTGTTGAGGGTGGGACTGGGGGCCCTACACGCAGAGGCCTTTACTTCTAAAGCACTTGCTACCCTCTTTGCTCTGCTCTCTACTGTGTTGGTCATAAATACCGCAATTACTACTGAATCTTGGACACCTACTCTACTACATCTATCCTACTACTACTACATATATACTTTTTGTTTTTAGAATTACTGCTCCACAAAAACTATTAAGAAATATTTTAAAAGACCGGGGAAAACAATGTAGCATTTTCTATGCCTGTACTTATAATTATACTTATAACTTATATAATTATAATTATAATAATATAACTTATATATTATAATTATACTTATAATAATATAATAATAATAACATATACTAAAATACTATGAGCTGTATTTTTTTTCTTTTTTTTCTGTTTTTATTTAATTTTTTTTCTTTGTGTTTTTTTATTTTAATAATTTTTTTAATTTAGTTATCAGATTTTCATGACACAGATCCCGAGTTTGACGGGTTAACCCGAAACATTTTTTACTTTTTTTCTTTTTAATTAATTTTTTTTTCATTTAGTTTAGTTTGTTAATGTTAAATTTCTTTCTATTTAATTATTAGACTTTCATTACACGTATCTCGGGCTTGACAGGTTAACCTGATTTAACGGTTTAACCCAGTTAACCCGTCAATTTTTTTTCTATTTAGTTATCAAACTTTCATGACGCGAATCTCAGGTTTGACGGGTTATCCTGGTTTGAAGGGTTAACCCAGTTAATTCAGATTTTTTTTCTTTTTTTTTCATTAGTTTTTTTTTTCATGTTGGTTTTTTTCTTTGTTTTTTTCTTTTTCATTAATCTATTTAATTATCACACATTTATGACACGACTTTGCAGCCAGACCCACATCTAAGGCTATTAGATTTGGTGTTGCAGCCAAACTCACTTAAACTTAAGTCATGCATGTTTAATGTTATTATTAATATTATAAATATTACTTTTAGGTCAGGCGTTGCAGTTAAATCCAAAACTCTTGGATATAGCTTTACAGAAAGACCTAATATTTTTAGATCTTAGTTTTTTTTGTTATTTTTATGTAAAAAAAAATTAACCCGCGACATCGCGCGGGTCATGTAACTAGTTAACATTAAAACACGTACGAAAATCACTGTCAACATACTAACAAATTAAATTTCACTTCAATAATAAAATCATGCTTTTTTTTTAATGCCATAAGTTAGGGTTAACTTATTCTTTTTTTAATAAATTATTAGTCATTAAAAAATTATATAGAGATACATGCATTACTTTAACATTTTTAAAACAATAAAATAACTTATTTACTCCAAGTAAAAAAAATTAAAACTCTATACCAAGAATATTTATGTCTTTATATTTTTTAAAAGTGTAAAAATATAGTTTTACTCTTAGAATAAAAAAAAAATTAAAGCATACATTCAACGTCATTTTTAACTTTTTAGAGTAGCTTTTTTTTATTAATTTTAAATTCATGAAAGGCATTTTGATATTTTGATATTGAATAATTTATTTTAATATTTAAAAACCCGCGTGTGGAAAACACTTGTGCCCTTTGAACAACTCATGTAGTGCCTCTCGATTGTTAAATATGCTTTTTTGTTGTTTTGTTAGAAGTCTCATTCTGTTATCTTTTACATGGTGCAACACGTGTTAGTAGCATATGGATGGTTTGTCGTTGTGGTTATTTTTTTTCTCTTCTCTCCCTAAAAAAGTACATGTTGGTCATCTTTTTTTATTTCAATTTTAATCTTTATTGTTGTCGCATATAGACATTGGAGCGAGCTGACGTGTAAAAGGGGTGTAAAAAAAAAGAGTCGCCACCTAGTTTTGTGTTAACTAGAAATCCTAACTGGTCTTCAAAGGTTTTGGGTAAGAGGTTTGTTATGTAATATGAAAGATAGATATCGCCCTCTACACCTTGCTTAAGAAAATCTTCATTATTGTTTGTTTTCAATGATAGATGTGTTTTATTGTTATTTGCCTAAATTGATATGTATATTATTCAAGGTATCACTTTTATTCATAAAACAATGTTTAAAGGATAGGGTCCGATGTTGGACCTTATTATCGTGGGTTATTTGGAAATGATGGGTGCATCCATATATAAGGCTTATTTTAGGTTGAAAAATTCATATTATCTATTAAGTTGTGTATGTGGAACAGGGTCTGCTATTGGACCATACCATCATGCGTTACTTAATAAATGATAAGAATATTGAATTGAATCTCCAAAAACTAAAGTGGTTATAGGATGAGCAAAAAATTTATTGATTAATATCCCAAAAATTATGTATTAATTGATACTATTATTCACTTATTGACATCCAAAAAACAAGATCCAATATTAGGTCACACCATCTTCGGTCAATTGCTAATTAATAAAAGCAATCAATTCATCAATCAAGAATTAATTGATACTATTATCTTATAACCAACATCTGAAAGATAGGATCTAATATATGATCATTCCATCTTGAGTCAGCTAATAGAAACAATTAATATAAAGACAATTTATTATTATTTTTTTATTATTTATTATTATCAATTTTTTTAATTTGTAATCAACATTTAGAAGACATGATCTAATGTTAGATTGTATCATCTAAGGTTGATTAATTAATTATCATTTTTTATTATGTTTTTTTATAGAAAATTCATTCTGTTGGTTTATACCCACAAGCAAGTCTACTGGTTTTTTAAATCCTTTAATTAAACTCAATGTTTATAGCTTTTGAAAAATTAACAACAAATAAAATGCAATCTAGCAACATTAATCATTTTGAATTTTATTGACAACTCTTCGGATTTCTATTTATCATTTTCTTTTAGATCATGCTTTCAAAACTAAGACTTATCTAAAATCAACAATTTTTTTCAACTCAATAGATCATTCATTTTTATTGTTTTTTATGTTGTTATTTTCTTTGAAAGAAAATTGCCAAAACATTTAACATATCCATTACTCTAAAATCATTTCACATAAATTTCTCTAATAGCTTTCTCAAACAAATGATTTAAAAAAAATCAAATCATAACAAATCAAACAAAATATTCATTACAATAAAAAAAACAAAATCTATTATTTTAAAACTTACTATCAATCAATCATCAATCCAAACTTCAAAATTGTAACATCCTCCATAATTACATGCAATCATTATTACAATTTTTAGATTGAATATATATATAAAGAAATCTTAAATTGGAAAATCTAATGAAATTTCAATAGAGTCTTCTTTATACCGAAAGGTCCCAAGTTATCGACTAAAACCTTGTTATGCTTCAAAATTCAACCAATTCACATTCCATTCATTGTTTAATCATTCTAAACTCATCATACCACAACTCAAAACATAATAAATCCATCACATTTCATTATGGTTTACACACACACACACACACATAATGTTCAAATCTTCAAAAAAAAAAAGCATAATCACACACTTATTATTTGTGACATAATAAAATAACTAATAAGACATTATGAGTTTACATAATTAAGTCAAGTTTAAATTACATAATCTTCACGACAATTAATATTTAAATACAAAAACCATTATAATACAAAAGGGGAATCTAATACAAGTTCAATCAAAATTATCAAAAGTTGTTTTGCACTTCTATCATTTGACTCGTGACTGTGAGGTACTTGTAATTAATTTATAAATAGCAGTTAATTCTATATGCAAATATGTAACAAACAAGACATACGTAATAACACATTTAGAATGTAGCTCGTTATTGTCAATAATTCTCTAATTATTAATCAACATAATCTATCTACTCATCTACATTATTCATTCATCACATTAAATTTTCCTGTTTGTTATTGGTTTAATAAATCATTAATTTCCTGACATTTATTCTCTATAAACTAAATTTTTCCAAGTAATACCCAACAATGGGTAAATTCCCTTCTACGCCTATGTTTAGACGTTGTTCCTGCTTCCAAAAATCTAGATCCATTGCTCAGTATCGAGTGTTAGTCCCAATATCGGGAAAACTAACCCCTATGCCCATTACTAGAAAACTAATTCCTTCACCCTTTATTGGGCATTCGTCTCATTACCGAGAAAGAGATAATATAACATTTCTAATATGCTACTATGATAAACTAAGGAAATGACAAGGTGTATGACACCTACTTACTATCGGAGCTTGAGTAGTACCTCCTTGATGCTACATAATTCTTGTGGCCTCTTCTTAAACTTGAGATCACTAAGTTATCTTATATAGATAATGTTATGCTTTGATTTTATTACAAGTTATCTTAATCAAGGTAACAAAAGGGTAGACATTTGGTATACCATGAATTATATGAAGGTACCATAGTGATCAATAAAGGATTCATCACCCTACGTGAATTAGAAAAAATATTTCATTATTTGAAAAGGGTTTCAAATCTTATTCAAACAATCAATGACTATTATGTAAAGAACAATCATGATTTAACATGATAAACATGCTTTGTGCTTTAATGTTAAATCTAAATATTATTGATGAAAAAATATTAATTATAATGAGAAACCAGTCACTGAAAGATTAAGTCAAACCACTAATAAATTTTTTAATATTTTGGGGATTATGACACGTTGTTAGACAATGCACCTGATCATCTGAACATTTATTTAATTCTATTTAATTATAATTATAATTTATATTTGAAACAACATATTAGGAATCTTATGGGTCACACACCTTAAGAACCATTATTTAAAAATTAAACTGGGATAATTTAATTTAGTATGACTTTATTAAAATATATTTTAGAAATTAAGTACTAGAATATAATTAATACATGGATTATATTTGTAGAGTTAGAATAATCAAGTAAGGACTAGATTGATTTAATTTCTAAAATTATCCTGAATTAATATATGAATATTATTCAGAGGACAAAGTGATATTTTACCAATTTATAAGGTTTTTATAGATTTCTTTGTAAATAGTAAGTTATGCCTCTTATTTTTAGATTGTTATTTATTAGATAGAAAAACTACCTAAGTCATGGAATGGAGAGCTACACTCTAGGCATAGCAATCCCTCTCTTCTAAATAGGGATTTAGAAGATTTCTTACAAATGGTTCATGTGGATTATTGTTGGAAACTGGATAATTGAACAATTTGTGGTTTGCGACAACGCAACCTTTAAATAATTATTCAAAACCAAAAAAGATCAAATTTCCAGATAATAAGTCCCTAAGCAACTCTAGATCTGTCTAACGGGATCCTAGGGACTCTCAAATAATTATTTTTATTTATTTCCATTGCATGTATGATATTAAAAAAACCCAATATCATGAAGCTCACAATGCTAATCTGTCATGTTCTTTTGGTGTTGCTTTGCAAGGTTATGTTTTTGTGGAGTTTTTTTTTTTTATTAGATAGAGTTTGGTTTTACGTAGTCTTTTTTTTGTCCACCTTTATCTCTTTAAAGTGTTCTCTTACCTCTTAGATTTCTCTAGAGTGTCCCTTCTTATAAGCTAATTTTATTTTTCTCTTTTTTCTTTGGCAATTATTATTTTAAACTGAATCGATACTTATATTTTTTTTCAAATTACATTTTAATCACTAAAAATTGTATTTGATTGATCTTTCCTTCTCTTCTTTTTTCTACTGATTTTTTTGAAAAGTTTGTTAATGCAAAAACAATATGTGAAATGATAAAAAAAAACAAAAACTACAAAATGTCTAGAAACTGGCCAAATTGCGTCAAAAACATATTTTTTATGAATATTGGTATTTTTTGTTTTTTTCAAAAATATGTTGAAAAATGGGGTCAAAATGAGTGATGACAATTCTTTTGATTTCTAATCTTTTTTCTTGGTCCTTATATAAAAGTTTTGCGTGTTTTCAATTTATTTAGTCCTTATTCTTTTTATTTTAAATATTTTTTTTTAGCTTTTTCATAAGATTTTTGTTTGTTTTTAATTTCACCATTCAATCAAAATTTATGGTGTATTTGTATTTTCAATTTGGTACTCTTCTTTTGATTTTTTTTCCTTTTCTTAAAGTTTTTTTCTTTTCAATTTAACCCTAAAACAAATTTATGGTTGCCCTCTTATTTATTTTTTAATTTTATTTTCATCTTATATATATATATATATATATATTTGATTTCTTTTCATTATTTTATCTTTCAACATTTGATTTGTTGGGTATCGAGCTTTGCAATAATAAATATGAAATTCATCTGCCTAATTTAAATAATATGAATAAATAATACAACAATAAATTAACTGACAAAACTATGAAGTTGAATTATTAAACAACCCAAATTTGAAAAGCAAAATTGAAAAAAAAATATTTAATTAAAAAAAGCAACAAGAAAAATGATTTGAGTCAACCTAGGTAAACCTACTAACCCTTACGATCTTGGGCATATGATTATGGTAACCCCATAGAAAGAAAAATGAAAAGAAAAGGCAAGAACACCATTTCCCAATAAATCAAGTCTTGAAGGAAGCAATTGAAAAAAAAATCATTTTTAAAAAGGACCTAAAAAAATTCAAATCGTGACCGTGGTCATGAGACTGTTACCAAAACCCATAGAAGCCAAATCTTAAAAAATAACGCTGTAAAATTCTAAATTAATAAAATATTGAGGGGTAAAATTAAAAAAAAATGCAATTACGAAAGGATAAAAAACAAAAGAAATAACAATAAAAAGAATAAGGACTAAATTTGATATAAAAATAATTTGAAATCAAATATTGTGAGATAAAATTGAAAATAAAATTCAATTAGAAAAATAAAACAAAACAAATTGCAAAAAAAAAAAAAAAAGAGGATCAAATTTGAAATAAAAATTAAATAAAATAAAGTAATGAGGGATGTAATTGAAGGAAAAAACTAAAAAAGATAAAAAACAAAAAACAAAACAAATAGCAATAAAAAGAATGAGGATCAAATTGGATAAAAACAAAATGAAATGACACCTGTATATTTTGGCAAGGAGAAGAGAGAGAAAAGAGAGAGGAGAAGAAAAAACATTCATGTAGCCCAACAATTGCTCAACCGTGTACATGTGTGATTCCAATAGAAAGCTTATAACGATACATTTCCAATGCCGTTGTTGCATGTATCACCCGAAAGACACCGACATCGCCTATTTGTAGGCTTGTGTGTTGCACGCATCAAAAACGTTTTTTAAAAAATAATATTTATATTTATCAAAAGACCAAATCACCCCTAATCAACAAGTTAATAACTAAAAAACCAGTTTGAAAATACAAAAAAAAAAAAAACCCTTGGAAGAAAGCTTGACAAATTTTGCTTTTAAGGGTAGTATAATCTTTACAGTATTGTACTTTTAAAATATAAAAAGATCAAATTGACCCTAGTTAGTTGTTTAATAAATTTTGCTTATAAGCGTAATATATTCTTTACACTATACGTATAAAAAATAAAAATATCAAATTGTTTTTAATCAATTTTTTAAAAATTTTGTTTTTAAGAGTAATATATTCTTTACATAGTATATCTAAAAGATAAAAAGATCAAATTATTCCCGATCAATCTCATAATAACTAATTGATCAATAGAAAATACTATATTACCTTTAAGTTAGTTTATTTTTTTAAAAGAGCAAAATAGTAATTATACTATTATAATAAATAGTAATCTATGTCTAGGAACACAATGAATTCTCCAAGTGAATCAAATTGTTGGTTTTGTTTTTACATGAAAAAAGAATTCAAATTCGATATCACTTCAGAACAGAGAGAACTTAGTAACAAGATTGTTGATAACGATTACTATATTTTCACAACAAAGCAGAAAACAATGTATTACACGTTTAATTATTTTCACAACAAAGCAGAAAACAATGGTCTTTGACATGGCAAAAAACAATTTCACTTCAAGAAACTATCTAGACCTTATTGCACCGGGCTAACAGTTTTGATCTTGTTATTTATATTAAAAATAAATAATCACATATCATTTAATTAAAAAAATAATTATTCACTATTAAATAAAAAAAAAACTAAAATTAATCACAACAATAAGAGTTCACTTAATAAACTAGAAGGTTCAGTCCTATTTGGAGCATGAGTCGTCAACAAAATAAATGAATATTCATAGAATAATTTAGGATCCATGTAACTACTAGAAAAGAGTCATACAATAAGTTAGGACTCAGTATGTATTAGAATTTACCATGTAATTTCCCTAATATATATTTTTTAGAAGGATTATATTTAAATGTTTACATAAAACTTTAATATTATACCAATATAAATAGGCCATGAATATAACCAACCCAATATATACAACTTTTTTTTATGTAACTTACCTCGTATAATTTACTTCTTGCAATCTATCCTTTATTTACAACTTTCTTTTAAATTCCAACTAATTAATTTATTTATATTTTTCATACTTTTTTTTTTATCTAGCATTACTTGGAGTAACATACTTTTTTTTAGAGATAAAAAAAAATTTAGACACCCACATTATATTTGATTTCTAAGCCTACCACTTACCTCCACTTGGGATTAAATTTCTAATTGTAATTTTTTTATTGGAAGGAAAAAAATAAAAAAAACGTGTAGTATAATTGATTCAAAAATTATCTGATTGGTTAACCAACACTTATGAATTTTTCCCAAAATTTTCTCAAGCTAAAATAAGCTTCTATATTTTTGTATTTCTTCTTTTGTATACAAAAACATACATTGTTTATTCATAACATGATTTTTTAATAAAAACTTATTATAATTTTAAAAAGTAAGTTTCAATAAAAACAAAGTTTGCCTTGATTATTTTTATGCCACTATATACTAAAATAAAGAAATAATTAATTTAAAAACATTATATAAAAACCTCATAATAAGAAATATTAGATATTTTATTCTCATTGATATGAGAAATAGTTTTTAAAATAATGTGCACTTTAGGTTCATATATAATCATCTATAAATTAATTACTAATACTATTAGAAACCTCTAATATTATTTAAAAAGCATGGTATCATCATATGCTTTTTAAAATATAATTGTAATTGTTTTATTTGAAGATGATTTTATTTTAACATATTAGAAAAACATAGAAAAAAAAGAAGGGTCAACATTACCAAGCCCAAGCGTGTGTGCCTAACATTAAAAATACCAAACTTGTATGCTTAGTTTTTTTATAAAAATGAAAAGCTTAAACACGCCTAGTTTTTATTTTTTTTAAGGGATAAAACGATGCATTATTTGTTGCAAGTAACCGAAAAACTAAGGTTAGAGTTTTTGAACCCTAAAAACCCTTTCTTTTTCAACTTTTTTTTTCATCTAAACACACCCGAAAATATCCATAGAACCTTTAAAACCTCATTTCCATGCTTGCAACACAATTTAACTAGTCTAAAAATACAAAATCAAATCAAACTTTTTGGACTCTGACATATATCTTTCACCATGGTAGATATTCAAACAATCTTTATTGAACTCCTCTAATTAAGACACTTATTGACAACAAAATTGGTCTTTTTTCTCATTAGAATATGGCCGGACAAAAACTCCCTCTCTACTCTTTTTGTAGTGACTCTCTCTTCTTCTAGTATTCAAGGATTGAAACATGAATAAAATAAAATTTTATGATCGAATTGTAAATATGGTAAACTGCAAAGACCAAAGTATAAAAAAATTATTTCTTTCTAGAATGAACATTGTAGTGAATAGAAAAAATACTAATGCATGCACTATGTCTTATGAACAATAAATATCTATTATGTTTTAGTTCATTATTGTAATGTACCTAAATGGATTAGGTCATTTAGGAAATCTTAAATTCTACACATTACCGAATTCAAACTCCAAACAAAAAGAGTATATATATTCTTGGTTGAGACACAAGGGTAAATAAATGTAAAAGAATTAGATTTACTCTAGAAAATGCTATACTCCATAAGGTCTCATTAGATTGACAAGTATAAAAGAAACTTCACATGTCATAATCAAGGTCATTCATCCTTATATTGGATAGACAATTAGAGTTGGAGATACCATGGATGGTCAGACCCTTGTACCATATAAGATGTTATCATCTATTTAAGCTTATCCAATTATATTAAGGGAGAATAAACACTACACATACAAGAGGAACAAGTCTCAATATTCTTGACCAATCATAACTTGGGTGGATGGACATGCCTGAATCAACCAAACTTACCTCCATCAATCACAAGGACAAGTGGATAATACCCATGACATCATCCACACTCAAAAGTAATCCATCAATTCTAAATATTTACCCTCTAATTAGACACTAAAACTATAGATAAAAAAGAAATTAATGACTTTACCCTAATTTTCATGCAATTTGGAAGGGCTCATAGTTATATAAATAACTACGAACCTTGGGGTAGTAAGTTCATAATCTCTTATCAAAAACTTGGTTTATGTTTTTTTTCAAATGCATCACTATCTTTTCAAGCCCATACCGATTTGCCTTTTCAAGCTCATATTTCTCTTTTTTGACTTATTCATTAAAGGGTTTTTCCTTTTAAACAAAGAAACTTGTTTTGCAGATATTTTAATGAACCTATTCATTGTTCTCCACTTTCAGCCACCTTATTTTAGTCTTGTGAAGAGTCATTTCATCATAGTAGGTTTTCCTACCTCATTAGAATCTAACACCAAAATTAGAAACTTGAGTACAAATGTCGCACAAATATGGCGTCGTGATGATCATCCTCCTGGATCAACATTTTTGGTATGGGTGAAAAGAACAAGGAATTCTTATCCTTTATTAGTTAAAAATATTTGGAGTCGTTAACTAGTATATTTTTCACTAGGAACCCTAACTGGTTCTCAAAGTTTGGATAAGGGAACTGATTGTGTATATAGAGGATAATATTACCTGTAGTACACCCTACCTAAGATAAGTTATATTATTTATTTTTCTACATATTATTAAGGTATTATTGTGTTTTTTTCTAACAATGATCTGTCTATTGGTTAAAGCAGGTCCACCCCAGTAGAGTGGACCATGGCTTTAGAGGTTAAGTCTAGTCATTCTAGAGCTGAAAATATTTTTTGCATTTTATTTTTAAAACGAGATTACAACTTACGTATAAGTTCATAACTCTTGATATTAAAAATAAACAAATATATTTTTGGTGTTTTTGAAATATAGACCAATTCCTCATGGTTTTAATAAACTTGTTATTAAATTCATAATACATGCAAATCCTAAAAACAATTTCTTTGATTTTGTGATATGTCAATTCATGAAATGTTTTATTTTTTATTTTCTTTTTCTTTTTCCTTTTTCTATTAAAAATGAAATTATGATTTTTTTTTTACAAGAAAACTTGGTCATATACAATTTAAAACACAAATCTAAAATTATGAAAAAAAAATATTGTTAGGCCATGTTTGGAGAGCTAAAAAATCACATGCTTAAAAAAGTATCTTAAGAGCATGTTTGCCAAAAAAAAAAACCATAACTATCAAGAATGAAACCAAACTTTAAGGACCAATGAGCTTAAAAAATAAAGCAGTCCAAATTTTAAAACCAATTAGGGTGAAAACCCAACCCACAAACAAAACTAAATGCATATTTTTTTGTTCTGAAAGATCAACACATCATATATGGAACATTTCACACCTAAACCTGACATTGCATAAGAAAAAATTAAAGCAAAACATTCATCCTTTTTTCTTTTTACTATTGAAAACACATTTTATGCCAAAACCAGAGCTCATAAAAAGTGCCAACGCTATTTTTATCAATAACTTTGCAAACTCAGTCAATGAGCCTTGGTGTTTGAAATTCTTATTTTGGAATCAATTCGTAAAATTCAAGGATCATGTCTTAGCTCAAAGTCAGGCTATCCATGACTCAAATGAATTTCTTGCATTTTGAAAACAGAAATTTATCCAATGTAAACTTAAAATATTTTTGTTTTGAATTTCTTACAATTCCCAAGAGGTTTAATCTTTAAGAAAAGAAATTTATCCAATGCAAGCAATATTGGAATTGATGAAGGTACATGATAAGGTGACCTTCTATTTTGTGGTTTTAAAGTAAGAGGCTTAAGCAAACACTTATGATTTTTTTTTTTGAAAAAATCTCCCTTTTAACACTTATTTTATCAGCATGAATAATAATAAGTAGCTTGTTCACGATGTCATGATTCTCAAAAAAAGCTCTTTGTATTTTGAAAACACTATTTATCAGTCCAAATTGTTTGCTTGCTTAATTAAAAAGAAATTTTAAAGGCATGTAATACAGACTATGACTTTTGATTAGGAAAGAAAGAGATTCGTAAGCTCAAAAAGTGTTTCAAGATTCTAAAGATTTAGGATCATTGTTATTTACTTGACTCATTGTGTCTTTGGATATTCTTTCTTTTCATCATATTTCTTTGATTTGCTCTTTTAGATTGCTTTGGAATAGCATTCTTATTTTGTTTTGACCTTTATTTGGTCAATTTTATTTTTCATCTGGACATACCCCCTAACATTTGGATTTCTCGGGCTCTTTAGATCTTTCACAACATCTTCTCAGTCTTTGATTATACTTGCCCCAATATGGGGTGTGATCATAATCAGGATCAACTCTTGGTCTTTGGAGTTTTTATTTTCCCTAAGGTAGGATGTAATCCTAGTTAGGGTTTTTATAAAGAAACACTTATTCAGGTTCAAATAAAGACTGCAAATGATATATTTTTTAGAATGTGAAAGGATAACAAAAATGACATTTTTCTTATTTCAAGCACAAACTGTTAGAACTGATAAATTTTGACCTTATCTGGTATAATGGTTTGGATTTACAAATAACTATGTTTTGAAGTCTGTAACTAATGAATTCATTACATGTCATTACATATACATAAAAAAAATGGCTCAAAAGACATTAAGTGTGGGTACATACATATTTGTATTTTACATATTTTAGTTTAAAAACTATTTGGTCATCTTAGAATGAGAATTCTTTGAATGATTCATTTGCCACCTTATATAAAGGGTGCCTAAACATTGTTTTAAACAAACATTGAATTATTTCTTAAATAAAAAAAAGCAAATTTAATTTTTCTGGATTATTTCATCAAATGATTTTTTTTTTATACAACAGATTTGATCACAATGTTTTGAACAAAGCCATGAGATCAATTATAAGTTTTAAAAGAGTGAGGATTGCCTCCTAACATTTTGCATGACACACCTTAAGGTTCGAGTAGTTTTACCATTATATTTATCCAATCATGGACAATAATAAAAATGTCAATTACCTTTTTCATAATAAAATAGTTCTTGATTTCAATGCAAAGATTAGACTATAAAAAAACATAATCCATTAAAAGATACAATTGAGTTTGATAAAATATCTCAAAATAAAACATGGTTTTGAAGACCTTGTTTACAAAGCTAAAATGGCAAATCATATTGACTATAACAATCTGACTTCTCTTCTTTTCTTCAACACTTGAAGCTTTCATGGTTGAATCATTTATCCCTTCGTATTTCCATTGGAGGTGTCCCTCAAATATAGTATGTCTCATCACTCCATCATGATACTGACATGTTTAGTCAAGCTCATACCACTTCTCGTATGGCGGTGCCTCCTAGCATTTTGCATGACACACCTTGGGGTTCAACTAGTTTTAACATTATATTTATTCAATCATGGACAATAAAAAAAATTCAAAGTACATTTTTCATAACAAAATAGTTTTTGATTTCAATGAAAGATTAGACTATAAAAAGACATAATCTATTAAAAGATACAATTGAGTTGTCAAAAACATCTCAAAATAAAATGTGGTCTTGAAGACCTTGTTTACAAGCTAAAATGACAAACATGTTGATGACAACAATGTGAGTTCTCTTCTTTTCTTCAACACTTGAAGCTTTCATGTTTGGCTCATTTATCCCTTTGTATTGCCCTTGAAAGTGTGTTAGCCCTTAAATGAGTACACCCGACCTTAATAAGTTGAAGAAGATTGTCTTTGAAAGAATGACAATTTTTAATGTTGTGCACCATCATTCTGTCATGATACTCATATGTTTGGTCAAGCTTATACAACTTCCTATATGGTTGTCAGAATAGTTTCTATGAAATCAGAGCAATTTATCCAATACTGACCAATTTATCAATCATCTCTTTCAAAGGTAAGGAAAGAGATGGTAAGGTCTTTTTGTTATGTTGTGTATGTCCATGTAGTTGTTTATTGTTTTGATCAAGAGCTAGCTGGTTTTGAGGGAATTGGGCAAATGTAGATGCTAGGAATTGGACACGAGGAGTGTCGTTTTGTTTCCTTGACTTCCACTTGTTATTATATTCTTTCCTTGGCTGATTTTGATTAGATCCTAGTTGGTGGATCTAACTATCTTCTTTATCCTTTTCAGTGAACCCTTTCTTTTTAGCTAGATCAATAATTTTGTCGACTCTTATGGTTTGCTTCATTCTCTTATTCACTATTATTATATTAGTAAAGTGTTGGGCTAGGACACCCATCAGATGATCGAATATAAGGGTCCTTGAAAGTATTAGAAAATAGATTGATAATTTCCTTTTCAATTAGGGGTGGGTCAACTCAAACAGTCTTTCTTTCTCCATCGTTGAGCATATTTTTGGACTGATTCCTTCTCCCTTTTCTCTATCACTAACAGACTGGATTTGTTCAAATTGATGTCCATATTAAAATTATATTGTTTTACAAATACACTAACCAAATCTTTCCACCCTTTAATCTAAATATAATTGAGCCTCATATGCCTAGTTAAGGCGATGTAACTAAGGCTATCTTAGAAAAAGTGGAAGAATAGTTTCTCATCATTGATAATTGGTGCCATCTTATTATCGTAGGCTTTTAGATTAATCAATAGGTATTAATTTTCTATATAGTAGTTGATCAAATCGAGCACTCAAAATTCTTTTGGCACTATGACATTGAGGACTAGGTATATTTTGGCTACTTTTATTGGGTCATATAAAATAGATCCCTTAATCGCCCTCATCATTTCTTTTAAAGCATCACACTTGTCATAAGCCTCTTCTCTAGTCAAGCCTACCATATAGGGTAGTATTGTAGGACAAATAGGTTTAGACATGCAGGTAATGGCTTATGAACTGAGCTTTCAGAGATGTTCCACAAGGGTTTGAATTTTGTTGATGGAAGGGAGTCATAATTACTAGATAAGTGGCTACTATTGGTTGAGTAATTGAGGCTTCAATAGAGTTTTCCTTTAATTTCTGTTTAAGTATGGTGGTGAGCCTTGCTATGTCCCTTTTAAGGCTTTCCATCTTTTTTGATGTTCAACTTTCTAACAAGCTCGCTACTCATTTTCCATCAGTTTTTTTTTTTTGAATTTGGTGTTATAGGTTCGCTTAAAAAAATGACTTGTATTCCAAACTTTCAAATGAAAATTATACAAGTTTGGAAAGTAAATAAATATGAGATGTTTGTAGAAAGAAAAGTTAAATTGAATACAGGTTTGCCATTTAAGGGTGATAATGGTCGTCGTCTAATATCATTATTACATAAAAAATGGAACCTATATTCATCGTAGTCAATTTGTAATAATTTTGACTCTTATAGAATCTATATGACAACTATTTACCACCTAAAAGTCCTGTAATTCAGGATGTTACTTGTCAGTCTTACCTTGATGCAATTTACAGATGACACATACACCCTAAGGATATGTTCTATTCATTAAATGAGTGGGGGTAAGTTTTTCTACATGGTCTTAAAAGGATCTCAAATCTACGTAGTGACGATCTTCATAAAGATAGTATAGAGACATTATAAGAAATGGTTCAAGCATGTATACCCACCATTACTAAACAAGCACTGATATTTGAGTTGAGTGTTTAATGAGTTTTGAACCTTGATTGATAGTTATAGGGCAAACCACTACTCCCCTGCCCAATCTAGAAACTTGCATATGCTCTAAAAAATTAAAACATGTGATGCATGAAAGCATTTTATTAGCAATATATAAACAAATATTAACATATAAAATGTCAGAGTAGTTTGTATAAAAATGCATATTGATAATAAATTTATAGACCAACCAAAACAAAACATAACAATCAGACAAACAATGAAACTTAGTCTACAAGAGTTCTAATGAAGTCGTCATTCTATCACATGAGTTTGATGTCATGATGATCATCCTCCTTGATTAGGATTTTTGGTGTGGGTGGAAAGAACAAAGAATTCTTGTCCTTTATTAATTAAAAAGGTTTAGAGTCGTTATCTAGTATTTTGGTTATTAAGAACCCTAGCTGGTCTTTAGAATCTAGAGAAGGAGACTTGTTATGTATAAGAAGGACAATATCACCCCTAATACACTCTACCTAAGGTAAGTTGGATTGTGTTTTTGTCTGAATATTACTACAACACTGTTGTGTTTTTTTCCCCTCACCATTCATCTATCTATTGGTTAAAGCAAGCTCACCCTAATAGAGTATACCATGACTTTACGGGTTAAACCTAGTCATTCTAGAGCCAAAACATATTTCTTGCATTTGTTTTTCATACTGGGAATACAATTTACATATAAGTTCACAATCTTTGATGTTAAAAATAAACAAATTGGTATTTTGGTGTTTTTGTAATTTAGGCCAAGTTTTCATGACTTTAATAAACCTATTATTAAATCCATAATGCATGTAAAATATTAAAAATTATTTCTTTGATTTTTTTATATACTAAATCATGCAATAATTTTTTTTTATTTTTATTTTTTTTCTATTAAAAATACAAATATGACTTTTTTGGAGAAAACTTGGCCATGTGCAATTTCAAAAAAAATCTAAAATAATAAAGATATTTTTTTTGTTTTTTTAAGGTTTATATAATATCAGAAAAATATCTTACGTATAAGTTCACAATCTCAAATATTAAATATCAAATGGTAAAAATATATGAGATACAAAAAAAATGCAAAATGGTCCCTTGAAAATTTGAGATTGAATTTGAAAAAAGGGTTACGTTTGACAAAACACCTAAAAGAGGAAATAAAAAGGCTAAATTTTTTTTTGTTTGGACGTGTTCGTCAAACAATCTCTTAGCTAAAAAATCACATGCTTAAAAAAGCTTTAATATCGTGTTTTATAAACAAAGCCTAAAAACCAAAAATAGTATTTTTCTTTCACATATTTTGACTTGTACAAGAGTTAAGACATTAATAATTTACATATTTGATCCTTTCCCTCAATATTTGTTTTAGCTATACACATTCATATTCATATAATTATGTTAGCATAATCTTTTATACCATCTTTCTTTAATTACTATTAACATCATTAACTGGTTCTATATGTCAAGGTGCATTTAATGTAATCATTAATATCTCTCTTTCCATGTTCATGCATGGATCATGATTCTTCATCGTGATTTTTTTCTTACACTTAGCATGCCTTGACATTTTTTCACAACGTCCCTTTTAATGTATTATAGCATATATATCATTATCAAAAAAAAAATTACTAATATTTTAGGTTATGTTCCAGGACAATCAATTTCTAACAAAGGATATTCATCATCATTGAATATATTTATAAACACCTATATGAACAATTTTCTTTCTTATTTCTACATCATGGCCGAAACATAGGCCATCCATACACAAGAATTATGTTATTTTCTCTTCATCTCCTAAGCATGATCGAATATAGGCTTATGATAAACATGTATCCGCTTTGTGTTTCCAATCAAAATTTTCCTATTCTAATCTATATTAACAAGATATAATTTATTCCACACAATCACACATAAACAATACAATTAAGTACATTTAATATCAATAAAAATTGAGATACTTGTGGTAAGGTATTTTGATCAACAAAAATTTATCACAATGGTATAAACAAACTGAAACATTCATTATATGTACAAACATTTTGGAACAATATTTCCCTTCAATCATTTTTTTTTGGCTGAATATATAGGTCTTGTGTTCACTTCCATTTCTTTACTATTTCTAAATTATAAGGTCATTTTTCTAGGTTATTAACCTTCTTTTTGACATAATCATGTAATTTATTTTTTACTTTCCCAAATTGGTTCAAGAACCCTAGTTGAGAAAATTTGAAATTTCTTAAATTTACTTACCAAAAATACCTTGAAAATGATTAATGTTCTTCTAACTTTCTTTTGTGGTTGTCTTTGATGTTCCTTCCATGGATTCTCCTTTCTATCTCTTTTACTTCTCTTATTCTTCCTCTAAATCCACACTACAAGGTTTTTCTCTTTATTTCTTGATGTTATTTTAAGGTCTTATCTCAAGATCTCAAACTAATCTTTTTATTTTCTTCTCTTTTTTGGGAAAATGGTTTAACATGCAAGAGAAATGGTGAGGGAGTGTTTGTTATGAGTGAAAAAGATGGAGGTTTTTTTTCTTTTCACATCGTCGACCCTCTTTTAAGAGAAAGGCTAAATTTCCCTTCTTTTTTTTTGCATTTTAGTCCTTCATTATAGTAGTTTTAAAATTATACTCCATCTTTCTAATTCATTCGTACTTAATTTACTAGACATTCATTTTCACCTTTTAATAAGTATGTTTACTTGTACAAGCCCATTCATTTATTTCAATTTGTCCTTAACCATTTATAAACTTTTGTTTTCTAGGAAAGTTTTAACTGAGTTTTACATTAGTTGTTTCTATAATTATTTTTTACAGGTATAACTGGTTGGGTATGTGTTTTGTTGTCTAGTGAGAAAGGCTTAGGGAAGAAGTAAATGATTTTATTGGATGTTGTGGGGAGTAATCTAGGTTGTTGATAGAGTGACTTTTATCTTGGTTTCAAGGTTAGACGAGGGTGAAATATGTCTTGAAAGGTGGCAACCCAACTATGGTTTTCAGGTTATTTGGGGAAGAAGATGAATATTAGCTAGACAATAAGTCATCTAGCCCTTATATATTTTTTCTAAGACCAAAACAAAACAACTTCATTTTAAACCAAAACAAACCATTTTGGTTGAAATACACTGTTTTATTTAAATGGAATGGGGTTGTTTTGGTAACTCTAGATTAATTAGGGCTTTGATCTTCTTTTTCAATTGCAACCTTCAATCTTTTGAGTTTTTAAAATTAAACCCTCAATTGAATCTAATTTTTAGGAATCATTTCAATTTCACACCTAAAAGTTTTTATCGGATCCTCTGACTTTAGCACCTTTTCAACACAGTCCTTGGTTTTGGATATTTTCAACAATGTTCTTAATTGGTCTTTCAAACTTCTATTTTTTTTTTCAATTAAGCCCTTGATTGCACCAATTAGGCTAATCATAGCTTCACTTAGGTCCTTGATCTGCCAATCATTGCAAATTAATCCAAATTTGGCCTATAAACTTAATTTGTTTCCAATTAGTCCTTGAACTTAATTAATTCTTCCAATTTTTCCCAAATTGACTTTCAAAATTATTTTTTGCTTCAATTAAGTCCTTAATTAAATCAATTAAACCTATTAAAACTTTAATTAAGCCCTAAACATAATTAATTCTTTTAATTTTGATCAAACTAGATTTCAACCTTAAACTTTTCTTCAAATAAGTCCTCAATTAAGTCAATAAAACCTATTAGAAGTTTAATTAAGCTCTTCAAATTAGGGGTGAGCAAAAAAACCGATAAACCGAGAAAACTGGAAAAAAAATAAATGAAAAAACTGAACCGAAAAAAACGAATTAACCGATTAAAAAATCACAAAAAAATTCAAGTTCAATTCGATTTTGGTTTCTAAAGTCTAAAACCGATTGAACCGAACCGAACTAAATTGGTTCAACCAGCCAGCACTTAAAAAAAAACTAGTATAAATAGAATGTTTTCTAACCCTAAAATAACATTCAGTAACCGCCCACCACCCCACCCCCCTCTCCCTTTACTCTCTGCATATCTCTCCCCTCTCTCTGCATCTTTTCTTTTTTATTTTTCTCCCCTCCCTTTACTCTCTATAAACCTAAAGTTACAAGCTTATTTTCTTTCCGGACCTACTCATCGAAAGATGCCTAAGCTCTTTGATAGAATAAGCTTTAAATGCGCATTGCAAGAATAGGCTCTGGACTTTATCAAAGGGAATGAATGGACAAAGAGAAGTCTGCGGCCTTTGGTTTGACAACACAGTGAGATCTGTAATCATGCTTGTACAATGTTGATGTTAGAAAAGTGGTGGTCATGGGCATGGCTCCTCTGGGTTGTGCTCCCCACTACTTGTGGCTACACAATAGCAGAAAGAAATGGAGATGATGAGAAGAACCGTAGGGATTTTTTTGAGACTGTGAATAAATTTTGTTTGCAACTGGAATAATTTTGGTTTGAACCGGTTTGGAAGGGAAAAAAACCGAACCGAAATTAATCGGTTTGAACAGGTTTACGGTTCAGTTCAAAAACTAAAAAAAATTCGGTTTGATTGTTTATTTTGGTTCAGAACCGGACCGAACCGAAAATGCTCAACCCTATTTCAAATTAATTAATTCTTAAAATTTTAGTCAAATTGATTTTCAAACTTAATTTTCCTTCAATTAAGTCCTTCTTCAGCCTATCTCATCAACAATATTCCTTTCTGATTATCCCTCTAGCTTTTTGATTTGTTGCAGTTTAAAAGCTCATTTATTTTTGTTTTGAAAATATTTTTGGATTTTGAATTTATGATTTTTCTCTCTCTAATATTTCAAGGAAAGAAAAATATTTTTGTAAAAGATTTTTGGGTGATTCAAAATTGGGTTATGACAACAAGAATCTTCTAAAGCAATTTTGCATATTGCCAAAATCCAAATGAAATTAAAATTTTTTTCATTTCAAGCAAAGTTAAACATAACACATCCCTAATCAAGTAATTACTAAAGCAAATTTAAACCTAAAAAATTGGCCTAATAGTTAAAGGAGATATGCTTCATTAATTTATTTTTTGGGTTTAAACCTTTAGAATTTATTAAATTTTTCTAAATGAATAGACCGATATAAAGGGTATGTTTTTCAAATTGTTTAGAGAGAGACTCGAGCTTAATTAATGAACAAGTTATCTCAAAACCACACTTACCAACAGTAAAAAGAAGAAGAAGCAATGTTGAGGACATATGATGTGAGTATAAAATACAAAATTTAATGGAAGGATCATATCAAAGATGAGCAAAGATAAAAAGTGTGATGTGATGATTTGTTATCAACAACCCTTTGTTTCTACATAAACTAGATAGGTGGCTCGTGTTATGTTGCGGGCTGAGTCAAATTTTTTCTATTATAAAAAATATTCAAATAAAAATAATTTGAGTCAACCCAGATTAACTTGATTAATATGTCACCCGAGATATGAGATCGAGATAATCCGTAGGAAAAAAATGAAAAGAAATTACATAGCTCAAGGATCAATAACCTAATGTCAAATGATGAAACTAAAAAAATCAATTTTAAAAAAGTAATGTCAAAGAAAAAAACATAAGTTAACTCGGGTTAACTTGATTAACCCGCCTCTCGCAATATGAGATTGGGATAAAAAAATAGATTTTTTTTTAAAAAGACAAGATTAAATAAAAAAACACTAAAGGAACCTAAGTTAACTTGACTAATCTGTACTCTAGATAACCCCGTAAAAAGAAAAGAAAAAAATCACAAAGCTCAAGGGCTAATAATTTAATGCCAAACGATAAAACTGAAAAAAAAAATTCATAAAAAAACATCAAGATAAAAAAAAATTAAGTCAATTCAGGTTAATTTGACTAACTCACCACCTGAGATATTAGATAGGGATAACCCCATAAAAATAAAAGTGGAACAAATAACAAAACTTAAGATCCAATAACCCAATGTTGAATGATGAATTTTTTTAAAAAATAAAGGATCTAGAAAAGGATTGAACTTAAACCAAACCCAAGTCATAAGACTGAGATTACCTTGTAGAAAGACAAGCATGAAAAAAAAATCATGAAGTAAATTTTTCATTCATAAAAAAAATTAAAAACAAAACAAATAATAGTCAAAACAATAAGAACAAAATTTGATATAAAAACTAAATGGAAGAAAATAATTAGGGACCAAATTGAAAAAAAATTAAAAAAGAAAAGGATAAAAAGAATGAGAACCAAAATTGGATAAAAAATAAAATAAAATAAAATGTTGAGAGAGAAAATAAAAAAATAAAGAAAAAGATAAGAAAATAGTAATCAAAATAATAAGGACCAAAATAAAAAAATAAAATAAAATGATGAGGAGTGAAATTGAAAAATAAATAAATCAAGGATAAAAAACAAAAAAAAAACATCAAAAGAATAAGGATCAAATTGGATAAACAAATTATATGAATTAAAATGCCTTAGGATGAAATTCAAAAAAAAAATAAACTTTTAAAAGTATTAAAAGCAAAACAAATGGTAATAAAAAGAATAAATACCAAATTTGATAGAAATACAAACTGAAGAGCATAATTGATTTTTGGAATGGATAGCGTGAATTTTTAGACTAGGAGAGAGAAAAATAAGAGGAAAAAAAATGATTCATTGAAATCCAACCGTACCTCCATCTTGAGAACGCCCCTCACCATCATGAATAGAACGAAGCACCGCTTCCAACGCTGTCACGGATGACAGAGTTTGGTAATCGGATGGTCTTGCACGCGTCACTTGAAGGGCTTGGGGGCCTTCACGCTCTGATGCATAACTTTTTTTTTTTAATAATGTTTAACTTTTTAAATTACCAAATAGTTCCTAAGTGAACCTAAAAATAACAAAATAAACATAATAAAAAGACTAAAACACCTTTAAGACCAACCTTAGATTTTTTTTTAAATTTTATGGGCAATTTTGTTACTTCACTTTTCTAAAAAAACAAGAAGACAAAAAAGCCTATTTGTGCAAGTTTAATGTTTTTATTTTCTTTTAAAGATATCACCGTAATTTTATTGTGTAAATAATATTAAAAAGATAAAAAGGCTATTGGAAAAAAGCTATATATATATTTTTTTAAGAGTAATAAAGTGATTTTATTTTGCTAAAAAAAAATCTGTGTGAATCAATTTGTCTCAATTAATTTTATAATGCCCAATAAATCCCTTCCAAAAGACGATGTCACCCCTAACTGCAAGCTTATTAGTTCTTTTGAGAAGAGTTTACTGTTTCAATGAATAATGACATGGGTTTTGAATCACAATATTTATTGATTTTTTTTTAATTGTGACACCCCTCTTAAAAAAATAATAAAAAATAAAAACCGAGCCATTTTCTTTATCCTTGAACTTTGAAACTTTGACCAAAATCAATATCTATGAAATGTTGTGAGGCTAGTGTTGTCTTTTCAAATTGTAGCAAATATTATAGGTGTCCAAATGGCTAAAATGTTGTGTTATTGATGATGACCGATGACATTCAAGATCATGACTTCCCTTGCCTTCCCTTCCGCCCCCTGCCTTGCCTCTGTCCTATTTAATTACACACCCCATACACACTACTAGGAAGTGACAAGCCCATTTATTTTCTCCAGTTCTGCTTCTTCTTTCCACTAATTAAGGCCATGGTCATGGCTGAAAAACAGATCTTTGTTTCCATGGTCCTTGTTTTGCTTTTGGTTGTTTTTTCTAGTGCTAGCCATCACCATGCAGTAAATGAAGTAGAAGAAGAAGCAGACAGGATATCTTCACTTCCTGGCCAGCCTAAGGTCTCTTTTCAACAATTCTCTGGCTATGTTACTGTTAACAAAGTTGTTGGTAGAGCTCTCTTCTACTGGCTCACTGAGGCTGTCCATGACCACTCGTCTAAACCCTTGGTTGTTTGGCTCAATGGAGGTCAGACCCCTTCTGCTCTCTCCTTCTCTCTACATGTCTCTATGCATCACTAGTTTTATTTTCTGTTACTGTTGTATTGGTCACTAGTGATCCATGCTCATTCATGCTCAAAAAACACTTTAGTGGTTCTTGCTGTCAACGTGCATTCTCTTGTATTTGGTACAAGAATTAATATTGTCTTTGTTTCTCATCTTTTAGTCCAGAAACAGAAAACTTTTCTTTGTTGCCGACATGACAATGAATGATGAAGATTTTGGATTCTTCTAGGAGTACAGAGTACTAGTTATCTTTTGAAGTTGCTATTTACTTCGTACTTGCAACTCTTGAACACCTGTTTTGTTCTTTGGAACTCGAAACTCCTCCAAAGAAACAGTAAAGAGGCATGGAAGTTTAACTCATTTGCTTTTCTCTAGTTAATTTGCTGGAGAAAAAACTGGGAAGAAAAGAAAGGAGGGGGTGGCCCGTGCCCACATGAATGGCAAACGTGGCCTACCAATGGCTAAAAATGATGACCCAACTACTCATAAATGATGGGATGCCTAGGCTCTTTCTCCCCTTTATTAACCACCGATGAGAAAACAGAAAAAAAAATTGATACCTTGAAAAAGCTAAAGAAAAAAAAATAATAAAAGAGAGAAAAATCATAACGCAAGAATACAAAAAATAAACAATGACATGTCTAAATACACGAACTCTCTGAGTCTTCTGCATGGAGTGATCAGAAAGATAAATGCTTGAAAGCAACCAAAAAGAGGCCTCATTATTAGGTCACAGCAATTACGATCTCATAGCCATCGTTGTCAGCTTGTGTAGGTGTACCATCAATGCATTACTAAACCAGCAAATTATAGCGTCACCCATTTTTTCTTCTCTTGCTGAACCCCACTCATTAGCTTAAATTTTACCCTCGCTACAGTTCATACACTCAACTAGTCAACTTCGCATAACATATCTTTCTCTGAAATGAAATATTTACATCACTCTGTCTATTGGGTCAAGTCTCACTGTCTATTGGGTCAAGTCTCAGAGAAACTTTGCATGCTGAGGCATATAGAAGATGTGGAGTCGAATTTATTGGCACTACTTTTCACCATTTCTAGCAAAACCATATATTCTGGTATCTTTTTTGGGGCCCATCTCATTTAAATTATGGTCTTGATTTCATTACCTTTTACTTGTAAACGAGCAGGTCCTGGTTGCTCTTCTGTGGCATATGGTGCTTCTGAGGAAATAGGGCCATTTAGAATCAACAAGACTGCCTCAGGATTGTACCTTAACAAGTTCTCATGGAACTCTGTGGCCAACCTCTTGTTCCTGGAAACTCCTGCTGGTGTTGGCTTCTCTTACAGCAATCGGTCCTCTGATTTGCTTGATACTGGCGATATTCGCACTGGTAGAGTCATAGTTTGATAAATTATCGCTAAGCTTGTTAGTTGTTGAAGAAAGAAAGTGCGCATGTAGGTTATTTTGTAGGCCATAATTTGAAAGACCAGGCAGCACCACTACATTATAATGATGATACCGCAGGTCCTAGTGTTTATCAATGGTAGCATCGATACTTGTCATGATATGTCCCAAAGTATAATTGCATATTGCTGGATATAGTGGACCTTTGGTCCACATTTAGTGCATTTGTTAAACGGCAGGGGAAGTTTGATATAGGATTTTTAACCATTTCAAGGACTACTATGTCTTTGGATTGTCTGTAATTTGTAGTGTTCGCGTCAATATCTGAACGTAATTAATCTGGTAGTGCATAATTGAAACCTGTTGCAAGCCATTTTTGCTAACCATTGGACACTCTGCACAGGAATATCTGGAGGAAATCTTATTAGCCATTGAGAAGTATGTTTTCAATTGTATTTTAGTCTGATTTTTTCATCATGATTCAGCCAAGGACTCGTTGGAATTTCTGGTTGGATGGATGAATCGATTCCCACGATACAAGCACCGAGAAGTATATCTTACTGGAGAGAGTTATGCAGGCCACTATGTTCCTCAGCTGGCTAGAGAAATTATGATGTACAACAAAAGGTCCAGGCATCCAATAAATCTTAAAGGATTCATGGTAACTTTTTATCCACATAGTGGAACTACCTAATAGCTTCATTTGCATTGCTTTATTCTCACTTGGGTGTTCTACACAATCACAACTAGACAGTTCATGGACTGATCAAATTTTGTTTTTCGTAAAGGGTTTTATTCATCAGCCATTATGACATGCAATGCCTGATTGTGTAGGAATTTCAATTCTATAAAAGAAAAGCTAGTGACTAAGTATACTTTCTTTCCCTGTGCATTGCATTCCTGCAATCAATAAATCGATATGAAATGGTATCCAGGTTGGGAATGCAGTTACGGACAACTATTATGATAACCTTGGAACAGTGACGTACTGGTGGAGCCATGCGATGATCTCTGATAAAACATATCGGCAGCTCATCAACACGTGCGATTTTCGAAGGCAGAAGGAATCAGTCGAATGTGAATCATTGTATAGCTATGCCATGGATCAAGAATTTGGAAACATTGATCAGTACAACATTTATGCACCCCCTTGTAACAACTCTGATGGTAGCACCTCTACTCATCAGAGTATTCGATTGCCTCACCATCCCTACAAGGTATGTGTAATTCGAGTTCCTATACCCAAAGTAATACTAGCAATAGTAATAGGACTAACAATTCTGAGTAAGTTTTGTCAAAATCCATATGCTATATCCTTAGGATTGATACCTTCATTTTTCTGTAACTATCAGGTTGTCAGGCCATTGTCTGGCTATGATCCCTGTACTGAAAAATATGCCGAGATTTATTACAATAGACCAGATGTGCAGAAAGCACTCCATGCCAATGTGACCAAAACTCCTTACAAGTGGACAGCTTGCAGGTGAATTACCAGAACACTAGGCATGTATACCGTCAGTGTGCAAAAAACAATCAAAGGGAGAGTTCATACATTTTCCTGAAGAACTAAATTGATGTTTTTGTTTATACAGTGAAGTACTAAATCGTAACTGGAACGACACGGATGTTTCGGTTCTCCCAATTTACCGAGAAATGCTTGCTAGTGGATTGAGGATTTGGGTATTCAGGTGAGCTATTTTCCTTGGCTACTATAATGATCCCACAACATTAGTTTTCAAATGTAATGTTTAACTGAGAATCACCTTGTCTTTTCCACTGAACTATTGCAGTGGCGACGTCGACTCAGTTGTTCCAGTTACAGCTACTAGATACTCCCTTGCTCAACTTAAATTAGCGACAAAAATTCCATGGCATCCTTGGTATGTTAAGAAGCAGGTCAGCGTTCTATCCATCTTCTTTTGGTATGAAATTGATAGAATGTTCTAATAATAGGCTTATATTGCCCACTAGGGAAACCTACCAGAATTAGTCCTTATTAAATGTGTTCAACAATTTGAGCATAGAACAGAAAGTCAGAGCAATCCAGCTTACCAAACCTTGTCACCACTTGATTATTGTTTTCTTCTGTTCTTGATTCGCCCACTTTAGCATAGCTATCGATGCCTAACATAGGATTCTGATTAAGGCTTCATCACGATAGATACAAACAAACAATGTCCTTCTTTTTAGCTGCTGAGCTTTAATCAATACTTAGTTCTTATCATGGTCAAGATATTAATGACCTGATTTTCAAACTAATTAAAGTTGTTATTATGAGTGATAAATTATTGGATGTGGTTTTGTGAAGGTGGGAGGGTGGACAGAGGTATATGAAGGACTGACATTTGCAACAGTGAGAGGGGCTGGTCATGAAGTGCCACTTTTCAAGCCAAGAGCAGCCCTTCAGCTATTCAAATCATTTTTGAAAGGGCAGCCCCTTCCCAAGTCTTGAAAAGAAAAACCCTCCTGTATTTTAGTGAAACATGCTGTTGTTATTGGTGGAATGCAGACAAAAGGATGTCTCATTTTTAGTTGACCATTGAAACAAAATTAGAAGGAAGAAAGAGTTTGGTTGTGTCATAGCAGCAAATGGAATGGTTTGTAATTGTGCATTAATCAGTTTGAATCATGTTTTCAACAAAGATTATTTGGTGGGAATAATTGGAAAGGAAACGATTATTCTATGAACATCGACTGACTGCACAGCATTTACTTGATTTAATTGTTATCTTTCGTCCTCGTATCATGTCTACCTTTTACATTTGCAGTCCATGTACTCTGATGACTTCACATTTGTTATTTTGTTTATGGTATAAGGTGTTTCAAGGTAAGAAAAAAAAGAGTGGTATAACCAGTGACTCTACTTTCTGAGCAACAACAAAATTGTAAACAAAGAGAGATAGAGTTAATGTCAATTGGTGGTGATGATGTCCTACAAACTATAAGTAATAAGTTATTTATTTTGTAGGTAGCGGTTAATCAAGTTATTCAAGTAAATAGTTTTTTCTTTTTAGCCCAGGAAATATTAAATTGATGCAACCATATTATTTGATAGTGTTACTCATACTTGCCTAGTATTTTGCCTATGTTGTATATATAAAATGCCTTGATATTCTTTATTTTATATTTTGAAGGCACTTTGGATGTAAGATTCAAAAAAAAATAAATTGAAGATAATTCAGACTATGTTATAGCCCGTGTCGAACATTGGCGGATTTGATCTCCAATCGATGTTTTGTGTAGAGCTTGAGCTCTAGAGGTCAAAATGAAGTGATTCTAGTGGTATTAGAAAGCTAATATCCATACATTTCTATACATATATGGCAAGAAAAAAAAATAGAAATCGCAGCCTTCAAACACATATCTCGCATTTTATTAGTGTTGACTTTTGATCATTCCGACTTGAATATCTTGAGTTACAGAAGTCTATTTGATGCAAACTCAATTTTGTTGGATGCCTGACTCGAATACATATCATCCTACCAAGTTTCAGTAGAAAAAGAGCTCATATGAGAGAGATATGAGTTTTCTAAAATGACTCATAAATTCTACCGGCATACAAGTTTTGTGAAAAAACAAGTCCAATTTACTTTCCAAGCATCCTAACCGACATCCAAGTCTTTATTTGGGTAATTTAACTTCTTTAAATCCAAAGTCAAAGCTTGAAGATTTTATGCAAGACTATTTCTTCTTTTTTTAGGAAAGTAGTTATTGCACTACTTAAATGTAAATTGTCTACTTAGAAAATGACTATTTTGTAGGAAAGTAGGGATTAGAGTTTCCTATCAAATAAAAAGAAAGAAAGAAAAGAAGGGAGTGGCGGCCAGAAAGAGAAGAAAAACTCCACACTTTACTCCCATACCTGAAATCATGTATTAATCTTTTCTTTTCATTAGTTTTTCGATAGACATGTGATCAGTACTTAAAAGTATATTTTTATCAAGGTTTTATATCATTATTTTGCACTTGAAGTATCAATAACTCCTTAACTAGAGCATGTTTTATAATAACAAGTCTGATAATATAAGATAGCTTTAATTTATGGTAAATGCTCATTTTAAATGCAGGAATATCTCACAATTCAAATGATTGATTAATGTGATTAACTATTGAAAGTGAAATGATAAAGAAAAAGCTAAGCTTAGAAAAGAGATGTTGATTCAATTCAAATTGGAACACTATTCAGTCATTGGGTCATATCTGGAGCTATAGATCTTGGATTTCAGTTTGGTTTATATGGCTAGAAAGCTAAGAAATAGGCATATAATTTTCATGAAGAGTGGAAGACCCAAATCTATCGTTTTCAAATTCAAAGCTTGGAGACAAAAGAGAAGTCAGAATATATCCTACAATCCAGCCCAAACACTGCTCAATATTTTACCCATAGCTGGAGTTCTAGAAGGCAAAATGATGTCAAATTTGGTGAGTGGAAAGATAAGATAATTTCCAACAACTTTCATGCAGACCACCTACTCAAGTTCTGATGTTAGCAATGACATTTCATCCAGACAAGAGCTTGAGGGCTATCCACCACGTCCACAAGAACCACTACTCAGTCTTTTAGCCATATCTCGATCTTTAGTGATCTAAATGCTCTGAAATTTTATGGGTGGAAAGAGGAGATAATTGCCAACAACTTTTATAAAAAACACTTTGCCAAATTCTGATTGCATCATATCATTTTATCCATCCAAAATGCTTGAATGCTACTATTCACCAAGTCCACTAAATCAATAGTTGGCCACTACATCAATAATCAATTATCAAATGAATAGTTCTGAATTTTAGCCTATAAGAGAAGACATTTTCCATTCATTTAGACATCTTAGTTTTTAGATCAATATCATTTTCTTGCATGCTCTCTCTTTGTAATGTTCAAGTTTTATTTCATGTTATATTTTCATTAATCTCTTGTTTATGCTTTTCATTTTCTTTACTACTCTTAGTTCACTTATATCATAATTATGTTCTTATCTTGTTTATTTATGTTTTTCTTCTTTATTATGTCTAGCTAAGTTGATTATGTCAAGGTGAAAAGGTTTCATTAATGGTGTTAGAATATATATAATATAAACTCAACATGGACTTTAATGTTTATATCCAAGAAAGTTTGTTATTAATATGTCTTATCTTTTTATCTTATCATTTTTTAATACCTTGCTTATTAAATGGTTAATCTAGATTTGTGTTGTATAACACTTGGTACAATAATGCTTGATTCTTCATAGTCTTTAGCCGACATCGTTGTTATGAGAGGAACTTGATTCGTTGTTAACATAAGTTAGCATCATGAATTTCTGACAATATTTAAAAGTATGGTGTTAGTAAAATAAGATAATTAATATGATCATGTTGAAAAATTATAATGAACTATTAAGGATAATCATCCGATTGGAACCTTCTTTGTGTGTGGTTTCCAGTTGAGTAATAAAAAGAGTTTATACTATACTTATTTCTAATACTATTAGTGGATCCTCTAACCTTGACATCTGTTTTTATTATTGTTTAATCATCACATTAATCTCACATCTCAAATATCTCTTTAACTCTTTGTTACATTATATATATATATAGTTGACCTCCCTGTAGATCGACCCCAATCTTGTCGGGTTATTTATTACTTTGACACTCCTGCATTTGAGATAAGACATCAACTCTTTGATCGTGTCAACATGCAAGGCTAAGTTCTTTTTCTTGGTTGCGAGGACATAGAAACCTTCAGATTTCAAGAACTATGAGATCTATTTTACCTTTTCTTTTTAGTTTATACGATGAGTATACTTGTTTTCTCATGTTTATTTTCAATTATTGTTTAGTTTGATTGTTAGAGCGGACTCTAAGTTATTATTCTAACCAATCTATTATTAAGTTTGCTATCAAAACCAAAGTTGTGATATTTAAACTTGTGAAGCAACTAAGTTTAATAATTGTGGTGGATCTATGTTATTAATCTTACAGAAAACATTCGATCAAATCAAACATAGACTGTAGACAGTTATATTATCTAGATTTATCAACCTATTTAGTTTTTAAGGTTGCCATTGAATTAAATTACTAGTGCGGGCACTATGGTTGTTTAATGGTTAGGGTTAGTTACACTGCAGATTGGTTAACTAACTAATGTTTAAAAAAAATAGAATATAAATTGACATATCGTTTCAATGATCATATCTAATTTCTATATGTGGATGTTTACTTGAGACCAAAGTTTTCTCTCTTGATAAGTTTCAAATTTATTTAATTTAGCATGATTTTTTTATTCTGTTTATCATAGTATAACCTAAATAACCTCAAAACCCCTTCAATTTCATAGCATCTAGCATAAAAAGCTGAACTAGACCTTTCTCGTGAGATCGACCCCTTACTTGCTCTATATTATCTTGTTTATTTAAGCTAGGGTAATTAATTTGTATGACCACAATATCACAACACAAATTAATAGCAAAGGCCTAAGTACTTATAAAAATAGTTTCAGTCGGGGGATTTAAAGACACTCCGATGATAAAGTTAGTAACTTTATGGGAAAGACAATAAATAATTTAAAAGAGCCTTAAATTCCAAGAATAAGTTATGTTTGTTTTTATATTCTAAGATGATTAATACTCTAAAATATATATAAGCTCTTAAAAAATAAAAATGGTTCGGAACCTCTTACTTGAAGGTTTAGGGGTGTTTATACTCCTTAACCTTGTTGTTTTCAAAAAAGGGAATGACTGAAATGTCCCTTGCTTTCAGTGACATTAATGAGGGACAAATATCACTTACATGTGATTAATAAGATAATAAGTATGGTAGGTCCCTTAAAAGATCTTTTGTACATCTATAAGTGTAGATAAATCATTACCTCATCCTCATTCATGAATGATTTATATAATCATTTTAGAAGCAAGATTCCTTAGTCTTGAATACTCAAAACATGAGATATAACCTGACCTAAGTTAAAAGGCATGTGCATCATGTTACCTTGGGTTCAGCTGATGACTGAACCTAAGCATGTTGGGTTTGGCATCTCGCCATATCCATTTTGTTTTATTTAGCTGATGGCTAAACCCAAATTGAGTTCATGTTTTGTTGGGTTCAGCTAATCGTCAAACCCAATTGTTTTGGGTCTGGCATATCATCAGGCCTACCTTGTTATAGACTCTCTTTAAGTCTTAAAAAGATATGCTAAAATAATTACCTTATCAATTGAGAAGATTGCTTAGTGTTGGTTTTTATGTAAAATAGATAGTAAAAGATGAGCAATAGTAAAAATATAAAAGAATTTCCTTGGGTTCAGTCAATGTTGGGTCTGGCATCTCGCCGAGAAAATTATTAAATATTTATTAAAATTATATTTTAATAAATATAAAATATAATTTAAAAACAAAAGGTGGGTCATGCGTACAACGCACTCGCTAGCATTTTGAGTGCCTCTTTCATCTTTGGACGACACATGAGGCATCATAAGACGACAAAATGCTTCCTTAAATGGTGATGTTGAAAGCTTTTTGACATGCTCTTCCTAGTGGTGAGGCACATGTACACGACAACACAATAGTTGGGTTCCGGTAAACTTCTTTTCTTCCCCTTTTTTTTTTTTATTCTCCTCAGGTTTTGCATTGGCATGCCAAAATATAAAGGTGTCCTATCATTTGTTTTTTATATCCAATTTGGTTCTTATTTTTATGATTGCTATTTGTTTTATTTGTGTCTTTAATTTCATTGTTCATCATTTAGTTTCATTTAATTTTTATATCAAATTTGATCCTCATTCTTTTGGTTTTTTTTTTCATCATTCTCTTAATTGAATTTTGTTTTCAATTCCATTGCTCAACATTTGATTTTAATTTATTTTTATGTCAAATTTGCTCACCATTTTTTTTATTGCTATTTGTTTTGTTTTAGATCCTTTCTTATTGTACTCTTTTTTTTTTCAATTTCATCCCTTAATATTTTGTTTATTAAGAATTTTGCTTCATTATTTTTTAGAGTTTCCTTTTATGTAGTTAGTCCCGGGCTTATGGCTAGGGTCATGGGTTTTAAAGGTTGACACTAGTTGACTTTGGTTTTTTTAGGTTTTTTTAAATAATAAATTTCATTTCATCCTTCAGCATTTTGTTTATTGGGAATTGATCTTCATGCTTTTTTTTTCACTTTTCTTTCAATATGATTATCTTAATCTTATGTCCATGATTGTGGGGTTAGTGAGTTAACCTAATATTGACTTGGGTTTTTTTTCAAATATTTTTTAAAATATTTTATTTTTAGTTTCACCATTCAACATTAGTTTGTTTAATAATTGAGCTTCATAATTTTATTCTATTTGCTTTCGATGGTGTTACCTCGGTATCATGATCATATTGTAGATTTTGTACGTTAACTTAGGTGAGCTCGGGTCGATTTTGTTTTAACCTTTTTTGAATTATATTTTTTTTGTTTAATTTTGTTCTATAACAATTTAATTGCTAGAAATTGAGTTTCAAAATTTTTCCATATTGCTTTCTATGGGGTTATCACTTTCTTATTTAATTTTTTTTCTTCTTTAACAAATAAGATCCTTCAACATTAGATTTTTTTAAAATTAGTTTATTTTTTCAATTTCATCCTTCATCATTTGATTAATTGAAAATTAGTCTTCATGAATTTTTTCTTCTTTCTTTTCTATTGGGTTATTTCAATCTTATGTCCATGGTCATTGCGTTAACGGGTTAACCCGGTTTGACTTTAGTTTTTTTGTTGTTTTTTTATAATTAATTATTTTTTTAGTTTTGCCCTTCAACATTGATTTGTTTTATAATTGAACTTCATAGATTTATTAAGTTTACTTTTGATAGAGTTACCCATAAATCATGACTTGATCGCATATTTGATATGCTAACTCGGATGAGCTCGAGTCAAGGTTTTTTTACTTTTTTTTCATTGTTGATTTTTTATCAATTTATTTTTTATCATTAAATTTTTATATTGATACATTAAATTATTAGAGCTTATAAAACCTAATTGAATCAACTATAAAAGTCTTGAATTTGTTTTTTTAGAAACATTTGCCTCACACTAACATAATTTGTTTTTTACATTGAAATTGTTTTTGGCTGGCCCCGGCCTAGCTTTCTTGACATGCTTGCTGGTGAGCTTTGGATAAGATTAGGCTTCTTGATAGCTGGGGTTGATGGCTTTTTTTAGGGGAGAGTGATTACAGGAGGGTTAAAGGCAACTTGGCGTGACAATGCTTCCCATTCTTTATTTTTACACTTGCATTTGGCTTCAGATGGTTGGTTTAGCTGTTGCTAGGGGTAAGCAAAAAAACCAATAAACCGATAAATCGTTTAAACTGAAAAAACAAAGAAAAACCCAAAAAACAGAACCGAAAAAAAAACTAAATTAACCGATTAAAAAATCACAAGAAAGTTCCGGTTCGGTTCGGTTCGGTTTCGATTTTCAGAGTCTGAAATTGATTGAACCGAACTGATTCAACTAGGCCAGCACTTAAAAAAAAAGAAGTATAAATAAAATGTTTCCTAACCCTAAACCTAAAGTAACATTCAGCCCCCCCCTCACAAAAAAGTTTGCTCTCTGCATCTCCCCCCTCCCTTTGTTTTTTGCATCTCCCCCTGCATCTCTCCTCTCTAATTTTTCTTCATGCTAAGCTCCACGATTGTTACTTGTTAGTTGTTAAGCTCCTGCTCCATGCTTCTTTGCTTAAGCTCCATGCTCCTTCAGCCACCCCCTCTCCCTATTATCTGTCTCTCATCTCTCAAAGTCAAATCTGTCTTCTTCTCTTCTGTGCTTTCTATCTCTGTCTCTCATCTCTCAGATCTACATGTTCTTGGCTCAAACATTGTGGCTTTGTGGTGCTTGACAGTTTTAGTAGGTTCATTTGTTGGCCAAGGCCTGCTTACGCTTCTGTTTAATTCTTTCCCAACGGCGATGTTTGGTAATTGCTTTTGGAAATGCTTCTGGTTGAATCCAGTAATCATGCACTCGATCAGATCTTTGGTGACCTCAATAGAATGAGATTTGGGTGCATGCATAATGTTGAGAATTGCTTTCTATTTGTTTGCAACTGGTAGGCCTTATAACATTCCTTGGAGAAGTGGATTGAATATGAAATTAGCTTGAATATCATAATTTCGGTTTGAGCTGTTTGGAAAGGAAAAAACCGAACCGAACTGAATCGAAATTAATCGGTTTAAACCGGTTTTCAATTCGATTAAAAAACTTTAAAAAAAAAATTGATTTTGTTGTTTTTTATCCAAAATCAGACCACACCGAACTGAAAATATTCAGCTCTAGTTGTGGCTGACTTCTTTGTGGGCTGAATCTGAAGGCTGTTTTCTTTGGGTGGGTTTCTTCCATGTTTGGGTTGGCTTGATTATTCGGCTTGGGTAGGCTTGGTCAGCTTTCTTATGCGGCTTGGATGGGTTTGATCAACCCTGTTTTTTTTTTTGGTTAACAGTTTCAATGTCTTTGTTTGCCTTCAGTTTGGCACCTTTTTCGTTCAATTCCTGGGTTGAGGTGCTTCATCTTCAGCCTCTTTCCATGTTAGGCATCAGTGGCTTACGTCCCTATGCGGCTCATCAATTATACTCCTCAGTTCATAGGGCGTGGGCTTTGGCTTCTCGGATATCTAGAAAACATAGGTTTTCGTATGCTAGTTGGGCGCTGTGAATGGACGTACGTGCAATTTACTAAGGAGTTGTTTGACATTATGTTTATAACTATGTTTTATTAAATTTTAAATTTTATTTTTTGTTAAAATTGAGTGTAGTTTATATTTTTTAGATCGTTTTGATGTGCTGATGTTAAAAATGATTTTTAAAAAATAAAAAAAATCATTGGCATGTATTTCGGCACGAAAAGCTATTTAAAAAACAACCACAACCACACTGCCAAACACGCTCTTAAAAGCTGCTTATTTTTGTTTTAATAGGGTTTTTTTAAAAAAAATTCAATAGAATTTTTTTTTAATTTTTTTAAATCAATTTTTTTAGATTATTTTAATCTAGTAACGGAAAAAATATTTTAAAAAATTAAAAAAAATATTATTTTAATATTTTTTAAAATAAAAAATACTTTAAAAAGTAATTATTACCTCACACCAATCACCTTCCTAGACTATCCTCTGTTTGGGGATGGGATGAATTACCCCGCTTGGTGTGATTAGATGGTTAGTTATTTTATCTACATTATTGCTCAGTTCTTCTTTCCATAGTCTATTATTGGTTAGGTGGTGGTTTTATTTTATTTTATTTTATGTGGTTATGGTTGTTTTTATTCACTTTCAATGCTGTCTAATTCTTACATGTACCTCTCACTATAACAGTTTGTTTGGCAGAGGTTGCCACAGTTTTTTGTCACTCTAACAGCTCTACTTGCTGCTACATCTTCTCCAGTCATATTAATAAATGACCTTATTCCTTGTTTGTGGGCGGTTTGGGTTCTTTCTCTGGGGCTTTTCATCCAAGGAAAGGTATTGTTCAGCTCCAAAATTTAAATGTACTGTGTGCTTTGTTTGTCATTTCGAGGCTTGCTTTTAATCTCTCTCTCTCCAAATATTTTGTCAGTAGTTAAATTTGACCAAAATCTAATTCCAATCAATGCTTTGCGATTAAAGACATCAAAGAAAGTCACCTCTCATGGGGATGGCATAGTTGCACACGTCTTCTTTGCAGGAGCAGGGGAGCCGCCGTCATCTTCTGCTGCAGTAGTGCCGTGTCTTTCAACTCTGAACTCACCTTGTCACATGAAATGAAATTAACTGTTTAAAAGTGCGATTATTATTATTTTTTAAATAATTTTTTATATTAAAATAAATATTAATGATATTTTTTATTTTAAAAAAATTATTTTTAATATAGCATATTAAAATAATTCAAAATATATTAAATATATTAAATTTTAACAAAAAAATTAAATTTTTTGGAAACGCGGTTTTTTCAAACAAAAACGAACTAGCTTGGTAGTGTGGTTGTTATTGCTTTTTAAATAACTTTTCGTGTTGAAATGTATGCCAATGATTTTTTTTTATTTTTTTAAAATTATTTTTGACATCAGCACATCAAAACGATCTAAAATATACAAAACATATTAAATTTTAACAAAAAAAATTTTAATTTTTTAAAAATATGATTTGCACCACGTTTCTAAACAGTTTCGAAATCTTAAAGCTTAGTATAACAAAAAGATATTGGTTTCACTTTTTTTTATTTTTTATTTATCATAAGAAATTAATATATCATTAAACAAGAATAATACCATTTTTTTTATTAAAAAATTGTTAAAATTTATTTTGTGGTCAAGAGGGAATGTGTAAATAAATGAATGACTGTTTCCTCATTATTTATTAGATATGTTTAAATTATAGAAACTATAAAAAGCAACATTTTAGTAATTCACTGGCAAGTAAAAATTATAATAACTCTTTAAATATTATAAAATCACACAAATCATTTAAAGGTTAAGATTCTGATAGAAAAAACCCTCCATATTTAAAAAAATATATTTTATAAAAAACTCTTATTTTGTATAAAAAATGCTTTAATATTTTTAAAACCATCCCCTTTACCGAACTGTAAATTTAAAAAAGTTTCCATGTATATGAAGCTTCTGCTTTTAAAACAAACCACGGGAAATAATTGTTTGATAACGAATAAAACACTATTTACTGTTCATAAATCCCATTATTATTTGTGTTTAAAATGTAATGTTATTGAAAGCAGCTCCAACCTGCTTCTTCTATCGTGGAGAGTGAATCACTCTTCATTGTTTACTGTTCATGGAAATAAACAGTAGAAAGTGACTCCACTGATCACTGTTCACGTAAATATTATTTATTTTATGATGTAATAGCAGTAGTTAAATCTACAATATTTAAATTAAAAACCATCAATATATATATAACTTCAATTTAAAAAGCATTATTAATCAAATAAATTAATTTTTTTTTGTTCAATCTCAATTTCAACCACAGTTTTAATCAAACATATATATATCAAACCAATTTCAATCAAAAATACTTTTATAAAATAACTTTTTTCAAACCATAATTATAAAAAGTTAGCACAATACCAAATACATTGAAATCATTCAAAGGTTAAGCTTAAATTTTGCATTGTACTTAATGTGAAAGAAAATAATAAAAATAATAAAGTCGGAAGATCTCCCTTTTAGTAATGCTAGTTCCTATGATGCATTTTTGTATGAATATATGTACATGTGTATACTAACATACCTGGAAACAAATTTTAAAAAAAAGGATAAATACATATCAAATCTATTTTGAACACTTCAGACTTAATTTCCTATTTTTTTTTTAAACTCAAAGCTTAGCCCTAGTTTCAAAAGCATTAAGTTTTCGCTAGTTCATTGACTCTTGCTCGCTGTAGATTGGATTGATTTTTTTTACATAAAAATATCTAAATATTGCTAACATATTTTCTAATAAAAAGGATAATTATAAACTCAAAATATGATGCATATTGGATGATATTTTTAAAAAATATTGATAAGATGATATTAGATTAATTTAAATTAACTTGTCAAATCTACATCCCAGATCATGAAACCTTAATAATTTTATAGAAAACAAGTCAAAATAAATCATAAAGGTGAATTCTTAATCAACTTAATGTTGAAGGATGAAATTAAAAATAAAATTAAATTAAAAAAACAAAAAACTTGAGTTAACAAAATTGTCAAATCCACAACCTGAGTTATGCGATCGAGATAACCCCTAGAAAGAAAAAAAAAACAATACTATCGGGCTCAATTTCCAACAAACCCAATGTTAAAGAATGAAATTGAAAAAAAAAGTAAAAAAAACAACTCAAATCAACGCGAGCTAATCTGTTAAACCTGTGATTCAGATAATAAGACTATAATAACTTCAAAAAACAAATATTTATCATTTCCTTCGCAAAAAATCATCTTTCCTAACTAGTTTTATAATATTGGAGTTATTTTTGTCCTTTCTTCTAATAATAAAAAATTATTTTCATTAAAAATCAATTTTTATTGAATAATAAAAATAAAATTTTAGTTAAATATAAGTTTATATTTATTTAGTCATACTATTTTACGATAAGATGATTAGTCATGATTCATGAAAAAACCAAGTGGAGAAAGTTAAACAAGTGTTATTTAGATTGAATGTGTTTGGGAACGCAGTGTTCCTATAAAATTTTAATTTTTTTTAATTAAAATTTAATATGTATTGTATATTTTGGATCATTTTGATGTGTTGATATCAAAAATAATTTTTAAAAAATAAAAAAATATCATTGATATATATTTTAACATGAAAAATTATTAAAAAAATAATCATAACTATACTTCCAAGCTAATTCATATATCAAATACCAAATTATATTTTTTTCTTGAATACAAATAGAATCTCTTCTCTTTAGCATGTAAGGAAAAAAGAAAAAAAAAAGGCTTACTCATTTCAAGTTTCCTTTGCAATAAATACAACGTGAAAGCAACGAAAAAACTTCATGGACAAAGACAAGGGACACAGTACTGCAGTAAAACTTTAGAGTAGTCTTGTTTCCCCATATATAAAATTAGTTTCATGCTTTCAGCCATAAGAGACAACACGTTAGCTTTCTTTCCTGTAGGTGTTGGACACGTCTCAACTACCAGTGCAATCAGGCCAGGCCTAAGCCCGCCTCTCTCTCTCTCTATCTCTCTGCTAGTCCCTCCCCTTTCCTGTCTAGCTACTTCCATCGGAAGTTGGAAGAAATAACTTCTGTTTCCTTGAGCTTTCAAGCATGACCATGTCTCTTAAGCTTGGGTCTCTACCATTATTGGGAGGCAATGTGGCCAAAAAATGTGCGAGTTTAAAGGCTAGCAAGCATAAAGTTGTTGATGTTGGTGGAGCTGGTGATGCCGAGTTTCCTTCATTTCTTCCAAAAGAGGTAGAGAAAATCAAAGACCCTTTTGCCAGATCTTTGGCTAAAAGAATAGAGAGGTTACCTGTGCAGGTTAGTCATGATCATCATAATTTACTTATTCTACTCCACTCCCTCTTGTTTAATCTGTAGCCTATTTATGTTTATTATTAATGTTAATACGTTATTATCATTTCTATGATTAGCGTAGTAGCCAAGGGATTATCTGCTTTTTGTGACTAAATAAATGTAATATAATATAGTATCATGTGTTGCGTTTATTCCGTTGATATTAATTTCGCATTATTTTTCTTTTTCTCGTGAAGATTTTTGGTGGAAATTAAAGAACCGATGACTGAAAGCTACGCATGTACACATATTGTTTTCGATCTATAAAATCAAATCCTTATATTTTATTTTCATTAATTTTTCCTTTCTTTGAGAATTTAATAACGGTACTAAAGCTGCCTGAAACTCTTCCACTGGAATATATATATTTGGGTAAGGAAGTAGCATTACTGACTGGATTAGTGAAAAGATTCTGTTCTTGAGGAAATGCCTAGAGATCACAAACAGCCATTGTTTTTCCCCCTTTCGTATCTGAAAAGGTGTCCGCCAGTTGTTTAAAGAGACACCCTCTCGTGGAACTTGCTTGTCGGTCCCCTCCTGGGTTTGATTCACCATCCATGGCCTACTCTAGTCGGTAAAAGAAAAAAAAATACTTATATTCGAGGATCTGAGAAATGTCTCCCAGACTCAGTTTTACCTTCTGCAATCTTTTTATTAATATTTTTTATGTTTCAATTCTTATGTAAATTTTCTCACTCGATATTTAATCAAAGATTATATTTCTTTTTTTTTTTTAAAAAAAAAACTTTGTTCGACAGTAATATATTTCTATTTAATATATTAGAGTCTATGGCTGACATTGATTTCGTGCCTAGGCTCCATGGATCTGTTTTAATAGAGGCTGGAGATCTTTTCTGAGGCACGAGGATGGGGAAAATGACTTGGTTGTTTTTCTAGAACAAGATGTCTGTCCCACAATGTTAACCCTCGGCACGCGTTGTTCACGTTTTTGGGATAGTTTTGTAAATTACAAAGAACTTAAAACTGTCGGGGGTTTCACTGTAGACACAGTCATGAAATTAGGATTTGTATTTTATTTTTGGGATAGCTGTGTCAAATTTGATATATTTTTTTTATTTTTATTTTTTAATATTATATTGGTTGAAAATTAAATTTTGTATTTTATTTGCTTTCTTTAAAATTATCTTATTATTATAATTTAGATCGCATATTTAACAAGTTAAGTTAAATCGAGTTGTGTTTTAATTTTTTAAAATTAAATTTCCTTAGATCTAATTTTGACAAGTGAATTCTTTCCTTGAGCTTCATTTCGGTTAGTTAATTGTCTTTTTTTTTAATAAAAAAATCAGATTAAAAAAATAATTGTTCAAAAATCTGAGTAACTAGAATTTTGTGATTGGGTAAAAGAAAAAAGTCCGGGTCTGATAAAAAAGAAAATTATGTAATTACTAGAAATGAAAAATTTGAATGCTCACTCCTACCTATAATATTGTATTTACAAGATTATTTTTGGCCAGCCTCTCCTAAAATTCAATTCTTGATTGCGAACATGCATAATAAAATAATGAAATACATATCCCTAAAATAATATTAGCATATTGAAAGCACCAGACAGACATTAAAAACATAGGTACAATAAAATTAAAATAATATAGTTGTACCACATATATATTTTTATTAAAAGAAATTTCCTCAAATAAATTTTCTCCATAGCTTTAAAACCTGGCCCGGTGGGTCGATCTAGGGCTGTAATCGGGCCGGGTTGAAGAAAAACAGGAGAAGAAAAAACCTGGTGTGATCTGGTTGGTTGACCCGATTGCAATTCGTTGACTTTTGTTTTTTGTTTTTACTAAAACGACGTTGTTTTAATTTTTTTTTTAAAATTGACCCGGGTGACCCGATCAAAACCCGGAATTCGGACCTTGGACCGGGCTGGGTCTAAAAACTATGATTTTCTCAATATTAGTCTATCCTCAGCTTTTGAGTTAGATGTTGGTCAATAAAACATAAATCTCTGAAGATAGTAAATGCTTTGAACAAGCAGGGGAATAAACAAGAAGAGTATAACATAAAACTCGGCTTGTTACCCATGAATGCTTGAAAAATGAACCAAGTGTCGTCATGACAAGGAGAAGGTAAGAATATTGAAGATAATAGAGAAGGTAGCTAGCTTCCACCTTATTTCGAGCTTAGGCACCATGGGTTTAAATCAGCTTGTTGCCTCTAAGTATGCCATCATGAAAATGTTAAAAAGAACACTGGTTGTGTTATTAGTAAACTGCTTACCTTCCTTTTTTTTTAATAAAAAAATTTCCAAATACACAAAGAACTAGGCAGGGACAAACCCTCATGTGATTGAAAAAGTCAAAAAGCCTTGGGTTAGTTAAACCTTATACTAGTCAAAATAGTTATCAAGACTTGAGTAATTATTTTGTAGCACTTAACAATGTTTCTAACCCGTACAAAAATCCCATTTGCTTTAGGCCACGATTAATAAATATTGTGAATTTTGAGCAGCCCCTCTCATCCTAGGCTTATTGTTTGTCATAATTGCAGATTGGATATTCTAAAAGTTGTATCATGAGTAGTTGTGTTAAACCACTCATCAGACAAAGCAATAAGACCACCCCGGTGGTTCTTCTGCATTGCTTTGACAGGTTTGATTCTCATGCAAGTTATCATAGAATGATCACAACAATTATTTTAGTTTTTTCCTGCTGTTACCTGTGCGTGTGAAACTCTGTGTGTGTGTGTGTGTGTCTCAACGCTAACGTTGGTTTACTATGTTGCATGACATATATAGTTCTTGTTTGGAATGGAGATGCACACTTCCCTTACTCGAGGAGGCTGGTTTGGAAGCCTGGGCTATTGATGTTCTAGGGTGGGGCTTCTCTGATTTAGGTTAAGTCTAACCAACTCAACTCTCATGTGTAAACTGCATTGAATTCTACACTTTCCGTTTCTTAATTTCTCTCAACATTTTCTTTATTGTGATCATTGTTGATATGTGTTATAGAAACTCGTCCACCATGTGACATGGCATCCAAGCGTCATCACCTTTATCAGGTTTGTTCTTGAATTCTTTGGCTCTCGAAACTTGGAAGAGCTGTTTCAGTCGCTTGGCTACATCATATACTGTGCTGTAAATGCTTTCATTTTCCACTAATTCTACTTTTCTTGTAAATATGAGTTGATTATTAATGTCTTTGCATGGCTTCAACGATGCGAGTCAATGTGTGTGATAATGTGTGTGTAGTTGAATTTAAGACCAGGAGCTCAGAAACTAATTGATGTTTTTCTCGTTTAAATACCAGCTTTGGAAGTCTCACATCAGACGGCCAATGATATTAGTTGGACCTAGTCTTGGCGCCTCTGTTGCAATTGATTTTACAGTCCACTATCCAGAAGCTGTAAGTTATCTTATCAATTACTCGTTGCCCTTCAACTCCTCTACATTGCAATATGCAGTCTTATGTTCATGTCAATGTATCAAATGTGAATCTCTTTAATGATATCAATTGATCATGCTCGCAACTCAAATCAAAATCTGAAATCAGTTGAAGTCCTTGGAAAAATATGATTGGAGAAGAATCCAACAAAATTTTGACTTGTTGAAAAATTCACTTGAGAGGTTTATGTTGAATCAAGAGGTCTAGACAAGTCTTTTCTATCATTTGAGTTTTAAACCTGTATGATTGAGTCTGAACATTGAATTTAAAAGAAACCATTTCAGTTTTTCCCATTGCCCTAGGTTGCAGAGATAAGATCATAGTGCTTTAACTTGTGAGGGGCATGATGGTGGTGTGGGGTTAGTAGAAGAAGAAAAACATTACCAATCAGCAGCGGCAAACTAACCTGTCCAAGTCCAAGAATAAAAGCGTACGAAAATTTTAAGATGACTAATTGTAGGTCAAAATGTTCTTACAAGTGTATGGTTTTGCTCTTATTCTAGTTTCTGGTTAATTGGTATCTACTTCAGTCATGATTTTTTGGTTTATAATACATGATCTCCATATTTGATAGGTTGAGAAGCTGGTTTTGATCAACCCAAGTGTGTATGCTGAAGGCACGGGACATCTTGCAAAGTTACCTGAATCGGTAGCCTATGCTGGGGTACGTCTAAAGTTTTAGCCTTCTGTAATATACTGCTTTATAACATTCATTTTAACTGATCAAGTGTCTAACCTTTTGCTCTCTTTCTTTCTTTTTTTCCTTATCTTTTTTGGATCAGGTTTCTTTGTTAAAGAGCCTCCCATTACGTCTTTATGCAAATATGCTGGCCTTCAATAGCATTCCATTTCTTACAATCTTGGACTGGACTAATGTAAGTGTGCTCGTCCTTTTTCGGACAAAAATCTGCCTCTTTCTCACTTTATTTTTTTTCTTCCCTGATATTTTCTTTTGACGAGACTTGTTTTCTTTTCAAAACCAACGAGAATTAGAGTATATGCAGTTGAATTTTTTTAGTCGAAGTTGTAGGTCTTGCCTAGTTTTGTTTAAGGTGTAAGTTAATGCCTATGTTGTTCTCTTGTCGTGATTTAGGTTGGCCGATTACATTGTTTGCTACCATGGTGGAAAGACGCAACTGTCAGTTTCATGTTAAGTGGGGGCTATAATGTTATTTCCCAGATAAAACAGGTACAATATTGATTTTCATGCTGAAATGATAAGAAAGGATAGCATCTATATCAATTTGTTGTATATATTTTAGTGAAGTTACTCTTAGTTGAAGATGATGACTTAGTGAATCAATCCACGTATATAGTTCGTGATGAATTAACTTTCATGAAATACATGTTAGTATGCTACTGCAGCTTCATGATATAGAAAGAAGAGATAGAGAGAGATTGATTATGTGTTGGTGCGAATTCTGGGAGTTAAAACATTTAAATTATTTTCTTGCTAAAGAAGCATAAACTCAAGCTTCAACAAATGAATCACTTCATCGAATAGAATTGCTCATCTTCATTCCATTGAGAACTTATCGAAGGTAACAATTTATGTAATAAACTCCATCGATCGATCGGTCATGCTTTAAACAGTGTGGAGGATAGAACTCAGTTGTGGTCAAAGCCTTAACTGAGACACACACACACACACACACACACATGAAGTTATTGGATGATGTATACTGTTAATACCACATTTCTGCATGTATTGTTGTTATTAAACAGGTAAAGCACAAAACCCTTATCATATGTGGTGAGAAAGATCAGATTGTGAGCTACAAGCTTGTGGTGGTAATATCCTAATCATATCTATTTTTCTCTTAGAAGTTGTCATCACTGTTCTATCTACTTCGAAACATAGCTGTCCTTGTTCGTAAAGCTTACTTTGCCCTGCGTCTAAATCTATTAAACTTACCAGCCCTTAATGCTAGTTCACTACTGTAAGTTTACCTACGTCAAGGCTATTAGGTAGGGTTTTCTTCCTAATGTCGTCGCCGAATTCAATGCAGAAATTGCACTCTGAACTATCTAATGCAATTATTCGAGAAGTATATGACTCCGGCCATCTCCCTCATGTGGATAATCCCAAATGGGTTGCGAAATTGATTGCTAATTTTGCTGAAGATGACGCTGGTGTTGATGCCAAGAGCCCATTTTGCTTGGCTCAGGTGACGGCTTCACGCGGATAGAAAGGTTCGTGGTAGTGTGGGGCATGTAATGATGAAATAGTTACCCT